>Ga0265780_10002293_pt1 | contig 26124 bp, 23 predicted proteins | sample P1T30metagenome_FD_192432 | JGI IMG/M metagenome (GOLD analysis project Ga0265780, IMG submission 192432) | Plant litter microbial communities from East Loma Ridge, Irvine, California - P1 T30 | ecosystem: Environmental > Terrestrial > Plant litter > Unclassified | place: USA: California...
ATCGACCATCTGCGTGCCCAGGCCGATGCGGCGATCGTCAACGTCTCCTCGGGCCTGGCCTTCGTGCCGTATCCGGCGGCGCCCACCTACAGCGCGACCAAGGCGGCGCTCCACGCGTACACCGCTGCGATCCGTCCTCTGAAAAAACCGCAGCAAGGCTCCGATAAAACCGGACAATCCCCCGGCAATTCATCATTAGAATCCAGTCATGCTTTTTTACAACTAAACCTGACTGGAAAATCATGAACGACACCCTGGCCGCACTGATGTCCTCGCTCGCTTCACTGTTCGGCGGCAGCATGGGATGGGCGATCCTGCTGCTGGCATTGGCGGTGCGCCTCGCGCTGCTGCCGCTGACCCTGCACCTTTCGCGCAGGATGCTGGCCAACCAGCGGAAGATGAAGGCGCTGCAGCCGGAGGTCGAGGCCATCCGGATGCGCCTGAAGGACCATCCGCAGCAGGCCTTTGGCGCGGTCGCGGCGCTGTACCGGGACCACGGCGTCAAGGTGTTCGACCGTTCCAGCCTGCTCGGCGCACTGGTGCAGTTGCCGGTGTTCGGGCTGCTGTACCGGACCATCAGCCAGGCCAGCGCGGCCAGCCGCCCCTTCCTGTGGATGAAAAGCCTGGCCGTGCCCGATGCGGCGCTGACCGCCCTCGTGCTGGTGCTGACGGCGCTCGCAGCCTATTGCTTCCCGTCCGGCGCCGATCCGTCGCTGTTGATGGTCGCCGTGCAGGTGGTGGTCATGGCCTTCGTGGTGTGGAAGCTGTCGGCCGGCCTGGGCCTGTACTGGGCGGCCTCCGGCGGCGTGAACCTGGTGCAGACGCTCGTGCTGCGCCGCGAACGCCGGCGCGCGGCGCGCCTTGCCGGCGGCGGCATGGCCATGTGATCAGGCCGCGTCCCGGTCCCCGGTGCGCACCTCTGCGGCGGGCCCCAGCGCCGCATCGATCGCGGCCCCGGCCTGCGCCACCTGCAGCGCGTCCTGTTCCAAGAGGCGCAGCCGCCGCTGCAGCGGCGCCCAGCCCGGCCACGCCATGCCGCGCATCGGCCACGACACCGGCGCCGCGGCCTGCAGCGCAGGCGCCAGCCCCAGCCTGGTACGCAGCGCGGCGAAGGTCTTTTCCAGCGCCGCCTCGACCTCGGCGCGCGGCATGTTGGCCGCGTAGCGCTGCAGCAGCAGGCGCAGCGCCGCCACGTGCGCCACCAGCAGGTAGTTCTGCACCGTGAAGCGGTTCAGTTCATCGGTGGCGCGGCGCTTGCCGGCCGGTTCGTCGAGCATGCGGCCCAGCGCCGCGCTCAGGTTGGCCAGGCTGTCCATGAAGCGCTTGCGGCTGATGCGGTACTGCACGTCGCCGCTCACGCGCCCGAGCAGCAGGTCGGCGCCGTCGTCGATGTACTTGCGGTGCGCGTCCTTGACCGCGTCGACCAGGGCCGGCAGATTGTGGTACTCCCAGCTCGGCAGCACGTAGCTGAAGAAGGTCGCGATCAGGGTGCCGACCAGGGTGTCGAGCAGGCGCTCGCTGATGGCGCTGGCGCCGTGCGGCACGGTCAGGCCGATCAGCAGCAGGGCCTGCACGCTGGCGGCGACTGCGGTGTAGCGGTATTTGACGTTCAGGAAGGTGGGACCGGCCGCGGTGGCGACGAACAGGACGCCGAACAGGATCGCCGGCGCGTGCACGAAACGCAGGATCACGGCGGTAATCAGGCAGCCGATCAGGGTGCCGACCAGGCGATCGGCGCGGCGCTGGCGCGTCATGCTGAAGCTGGGTTTCAGGACCACGGCGATAGTCAGCGCGGTCCAGTAGCCGTGCGTCTGCCAGGGCAGCCAGTCCGCCGACACCAGCCCCAGCGAGATCGCCATCGCCACCCGCAGCGCGTAGCGGAAGGTGGGCGAATTCCAGCGCAGGTTGGACAGCATGATGTCGATGTTGTAGCGCTGCTGGGTCAGGAGCGGCGTCAGGTCGGCGCTGGCCGTGGTCGGCAGCGGGCCCTGGGGCGCCCGGCCGGCCGCGTGCAGGCGCGCGATGGCGGCGATCAGTTCGCCGATCTTGTTCGAGGTGGCGCGCAGCACCGACTGGGCCTCGAAGGCCGTGCCCTGGTCCGGCGGCAGGCCGCGCAGCGCATCGCCCAGCGCGTGCAGCTCCGGCTGGTAATCGATGGCGGGTTGCGAAGGGCGGTCGCGCGTCATCGCGTAGGCCACCGATTCGATGTCGCGCGCCGCCTTGCCGATCAGGTCGGCGAGCAGCGGCAGCACCGGGCCGTCGGCGAAATGCTGGCGCAGCAGGGCGTAGTCGGTGTGGGTCGACAGCACCAGCTCGTACAGGTCGAACATGGCGTAGTGCACCTGCACCAGCGGCACGTCGTCGACGCCCGGCTTGCCGCGCAGGATCAGGTCGCGCGAGGCCTGCTGGCGTTCGGCCAGCACGCTTTGCTGGCGCACCAGCTTTTCCAGCTGCCTGGGCAGCGGGTTGGCCATGTCGTAGCAGCCGGCCTTCATGCTGGTGTAGCTGGCCAGTTCGTACAGCGCCTCGGACAGCACCTGCTGCTTCAGGCGCCGCCGCAGCAGCCACACGACCACCATCGCATACGCCATGTAGCCGCCGCCGCCCAGGAAGAACAGGGCGCCGTGGCGCAGCGCCTGCAGCGGCGTGGCCGCTTCCTCGCTGGAGAGCATCATCACGAACAGCGCCACGAACTGCAGCGGCATCGCCTTGCGTCCATACACCACCATCATGCTGGCCACGAAGGAGACCAGCACGATGACGCTGCCGAGCAGCCACGGGATGGGCGAGCACAGGCTGACCACCAGCGCCACCAGCGAGCATGACAGCACCCCGGCCAGCATCTCGTTGAACTTGTGGCGCACCGGGCCCGGCATGTCCATCAGGCTGGTGCACAGGGCGCCCATCGCCACGGCCATCGCGCTGGGCAGGCCGGCGAGGACGTAGGTCAGGTACGTGAGGCCGACGATGCCGGTGGCGATGCGCAGGCCGGTATAGAAGTAGTGACTGAAGAGGAAGGTGCGCGGCGCGAGGGCGTAGTGCATGGGTTCGGATCGCGGGTGATGACCCTATTATAACGCCGTGGCGCCGCCGGACCCGCTTCACGAAAACTTCACGAATCCTTGACGCGTACCGCATGCCTACCCGAATATCATGCCGGATGTGATATCGACAATACCGGGTGCTGGAGATGGCGGATTCCCTGCTTGATGACGAACGGCGCGTGCAGCGCCAGGAGGACCACCCGCGCCGCGACTACCGCACGGCGCGCGTGATCTACCGCTCCCAGATCATCCGCCATGCCTTCGGCCGCAGCGCCGCCAGGGCCTTCCTGAAAGCCGCCAGGGTCGCGCCGCCATTGGTCGAGCGCGTGCTGAACGGTGCGCCGCACCTGCTGCGGCGCTGAACCCACCCTCCTGCATAATGCGAGTTTTACCTGCCGTGCCTGCCCCATGCGTATCCTGATCATCGAGGACGATGCCGCCATCGCGGCCAACCTGTACGACTACCTGGAAGAGGCAGGCTACACGCCGGAACACGTGGCCGACGGCCCGGGCGGGCTGCATCGGGCAATCAACGGCGACTGGAGCGCGATCCTGCTCGACGTGGCGCTGCCCGGCATGGATGGCTTCACGCTGTGCCGCAAGCTGCGCGAGGAGGCGCGGCGCGACACGCCGGTGCTGATGCTGACCGCGAAGGAAACCCTCGACGACAGGCTGGCCGGCTTCGCGCGCGGCGCCGACGACTACCTGGTCAAGCCGTTTTCGCTCAAGGAAGTCGGCGCGCGGCTGGGCGCGCTGATCAAGCGCCACCGCGGCCGCGTGGTGCCGGGCGTGCTGCGCCACGGCGACATCAGCCTGGACCCGGACAGCCTGCAGGTGGAGCGCGCCGGGCGCCCGGTCAAGCTGCCGCGCAAATGCCTGCAGCTGCTGCACATGCTGATGGCCGCGCCCGGCCGGGTGCTGCGCCGCGCCGACCTCGAGGCCGAGCTGTGGGGCGACGCGCTGCCGGACAGCGACACCCTGCGCTCGCACATGCACATCCTGCGCCGCGCGCTGGTGGCAAAGGGCGAGTCCGATCCGATCGAGACGGTGCACGGCATCGGCTACCGCCTGGCCCCTGGCGATGCAACCTAGCCTGCGCCTGAAGGTCGCACTCGGCCTGTTCGCCGCGGCCATCGTCCTGCTGGCGGCGCAGGCCGCCGCCGTGCGCACGCTGGCCGAGGCCCAGGAGGAACGCCTGATCGAGGCCATCATCGCCGACGACATGCACAACCTGCTCGAAGCGTATCGCGCCGACCCGGCCATGCTGCCGCCGGTCGATCCGCAACTGCGGGTGCGCGTCTCGCGCGAGCGCGGCGTGAACGTGACGCTGCCGCCATCCGCGGCCGGCCTGCCACCCGGCGTGCACGAGATCACGGATGGCGGCCACGAAGTGCACGTGGCGGTGGCGATGCTCGGGCGCGAGCGCCTGTTCCGGCTCTACGACTTCGGCGCCTACGAGCAGCGATTCCGCGACAGCATGAACCTGCTGCTGGCCGGCACCGCGCTGTTCGTGCTGCCCGCGATCTGGCTGGCCTACGCCCTGTCCGGCATCCTGGTGCGCCAGGTGGCCGGGCTGGCGCAGCAGGTGAGGGCGCTGCGCGCCGGTACCGCGGCCGGCATCGATTCGAGCCGCTACGACGAACGCGAGGTGGCCGAACTGGGCGAAGCGGTCAACGACTACCAGCGCCGGATGGCGGCGATGGTCGAGCGCGAGAAGGAATTCGCCGCCAACGTCAGCCACGAACTGCGCACGCCACTGACGGCGATCCGCACCAGCTGCGAACTGCTCGAACCGGTGGCCGAGACGCTCGACGCCAAGCCGCGCCAGCGCCTGCGCCAGATCGAGCAGGCGGCGGCCGACATGCATGCGCTGACCGACTGCCTGCTGGCCCTGGCGCGCGAGGATGCGGCCGGGCCGGCTGGGCCGGTCGCGCTCGCGGCGGCGGTCGAGGCCACCTTCGAACGCTTCGCCGAGCGCCTGGAGCGCCAGGCGGTGCGCTGGGCGTCGGCGGTGCCGCCGGACGCCCGGGTCGCGGCCGACGCCTCGGCGCTCGGCATCGTGCTGTCGAACCTGGTCGACAACGCGCTGCGCCACACCCGGGCCGGCACCATCCGCTGTGCCTGGGCCGCCGGCACCCTGACCATCGAAGACAGCGGCTCGGGCATCGCGCCCGCCGCGCTGCCCCATATCTTCGAGCGCCACTACCGCGCGGCGCCGGACGGCTTCGGCATCGGCCTGGCGCTGGTCAAGCGCATCTGCGAGCGCTATGGCTGGCGCATCGAGGTCGAGAGCGGGGTGGGCGCCGGCACGCGCGTGATGCTGGCGCTGGGGGAGGCGTGACGATGCGTATCCTGGTGGTCGACGACAACCTGGACGCCGCCGAGCTGCTGGGGGAGATCCTGCGCCTCGACGGCCATGCGATCTGGCTGGCCCAGGATGCCCACGCCGCGCTGGACGCCGCGCGCCGCTTCCGCCCCGACGTGGCCATCCTCGACATCGGCATGCACGGCATGAACGGCTTCGACCTGGCGCGGGCGATGCGCACCGACCCGCTGCTGGCCGCGGTCCGCCTGGTCGCGCTGACCGGCTGGGCGAGCGAGGACTACCGCCGGCGCGCGCGCGAAGCCGGGTTCGACGCCTACCTGGTCAAGCCGGCCGGGATCGACGACTTGCGCGCCCATCTTCATCAGTCAGGCGCCCGAGCGGCCGACACGTGGCCGACGCCGTAGATCCGCACCTGACCCTCCTCGCTTTCCACGCCCCGCGCCGGCGGCGTGCGCCACAGCTGGAAGCGCACCAGCTTCCATGCGCCCGGATCGAAGCCGGCCACGGTCGCCAGCAGGTCGGGGTGGCCGAGCATGGCGCGCGAACGTTCGACCTCGGCGCGGCGTAGGGCAGCCAGGTCCGTGTGCGGCGCGATCGCCACCGTTTCACGCAGCGCGTGCCGCGCCCCGCCCATCCCGTCCTTGCTGTCCGCATGCCAGACCGACCAGGTCGAGACGGCAGGCCAGCCGAAGGACTGGGTGAGCGCCACGAAGCCGGGGCCGCACAGGAAGTCGTTCATGCCCCCGATCGTGCGCCAGAGATAAAAGGGCGCATACAGGTTGTCCGGGATGGCGCGCCCGTCGCCTTTCCTGGCCTGCAGGTAGGCCTTGAAGGCCAGGCCCGGCAAGCCGTCCGTGAGGTGGCCGCGTTCGGCGATGCGGCGCTCGACGATGGCCATGTCGTAGTCGGCGGGCAGGACCAGGCTGTACTGCATGGCGATCATGGCGTGGCCTCCGCTTGCGGGGGCAGCCAGGGCAGGCCGCCGCTGAACGACCAATCCTCGGGACTGGTAGGCCTCGACCAGCGCGCGGTGCACGCCGTCGGACAAGGCCTTCAGGTAGGCGGGTGGTTTTCCCTTCAGTAGCGAAATGCGGGCCATGGGCATGCTGGTCTCCTGGGTTGCGTCGATTGACAGGAGCAGTCTAGGGCGCGATGATGGTTTTGAAAATCGGGAAATTAAACATTGACGATTCAGTTTTTCAGGATGATCTTATGCGACGCGTGAACTTCGACCTGGATGCCCTGCGCAGCTTTGCGGTGGGTATGGAACTGGGCAGCTTTGCCCGCGCGGCGGACCGGCTGGGGCGCTCCACCTCGGCGGTCAGCGCGCAATTGAAGAAACTGGAAGACCAGGCCGGCGTGGCCTTGCTGCGCAAGTCGGGCCGGGGCATGGCCCTGACCGATGCGGGCGAGATCATGCTCGGCTATGCGCGGCGCCTGCTCGACCTGAACGACGACGCCGCGCGCGCCGTCGGCGCCCACCGCCTCGATGGCCGCGTGCGCCTCGGCATGCAGGAGGATTTCGGCGAGCACCTGCTGCCGCAAGTGCTGGGCCGCTTCGCGCGCAGCCATCCGGGCGTCAGCATGGAAGCGAAGGTCGCGCGCAATGCCGAGCTGGTGGCGGACGTGATCGGCGGCCGGCTCGACCTCGCGCTGGCCTGGCAGGGCGGGTTCGAATCGCCGCGCATGGAAGCGCTGGGCGAGTACCAGCTGGAGTGGATCGGCGCGGCTGGCACGAGCCTGGAAGCGCTGCGCGAGCGCGCGGCGCCGCTGCCCCTGGTCGCCTTCGATGCGCCCTGCATCATGCGCAGCGCCGCGGTCGAGGCGCTGGATCGCGCCGGCATCCGGTGGCGCCTGGCCTGCACCAGCCACAGCCTGGGCACGGTATGGGCGGCGGTGGCGGCCGGCCTCGGCGTGACCGTGCGCACACGCTTCGGCTTGCGCGAGGGGCTGCGCACGCTGCCGCCGGCGGAGACCGGCCTGCCGGCACTGCCCAAGCTGGGCCTGGCGCTGCACCGGCTGGAAGCCCAGGGCGGCGCGGCCTGCGAGCTGCTGGCCGCCGACCTGAGGGAGAGCGTGGCGGCTTGAGCCACGGCTTGCGCGATGTGCCGACAAGCGTATATGATCCGTATATGGAAAATATACGGAGCATATGATGGGTATCGTAAACATCGACGACGAACTGCACGACCAGGTGCGCAAGGCGAGTACGGTGTCGAGCCGCTCGATCAACGCCCAGGCCGCGTTCTGGATCCGCATCGGCCTGCTGTGCGAAATGAACCCGACGCTGAGCTTCAACGAAATCATGGTGCGCGAGCTGCGCGGCGCCGGGGTCGAGGCGATGGCGCTGAAATCCATGTCGATCAAGGCGGCCTAGCCATGACCAAGCGGCCGGAAGAAATCGCCCTGATGGCGGCCTCGGGCAAGCTGCTGGCCGAGGTGTTCGCCCACCTGGACGGCCTGGACCTGATCGGCATGTCGACCATGGGGGTGAACGACCTGGTCGACGCCTTCATCGTCGGGCGCCAGCAGGCGCGCCCGGCCAGCAAGGGCCAGTACGGCTATGCCTATGCGCTGAACGCCTCGCGCAACCACGTGGTCTGCCACGGCGTGCCGTCGTCCACCGAGATCCTGAAGGACGGCGACATCGTCAACTTCGACATCACGCTGGAAAAGCACGGCTACATCGCCGACTCCAGCAAGACCTACCTGGTCGGCAAGGTGGCGCCACCGGCCCGGCGCCTGGTGCAGGTGACTTATGAAGCGATGTGGAAGGGCATCCGGGCGGTGCGGCCCGGCGCCCGCCTCGGCGACGTCGGCCACGCCATCGAGCGCCACGCGCGCCGCCACGGCTACACGGTGGTGCGCGAATACTGCGGCCACGGCATCGGCCGCGAGATGCACGAGCCGCCGCAGGTGCTGCACTGGGGGAAACCGCAGACCGGCCTGGTGCTGAGGGAAGGCATGGTGTTCACCATCGAGCCGATGCTCAACCAGGGCCGTGACGCGGTGTACACCGAGGACGACGGCTGGACCGTCGTCACGCGCGACGGCCGGCTGTCGGCGCAGTTCGAGCACACCGTGGCCGTCACGCGCCACGGCGTGCGGGTGCTGACCCTGCGCCCGGACGAGAAGATGGCCGCCTAGAAGCTCGCGCGCAGCGTCAGCCGCAGCGTGCGCGGTTCCACCGGATGGGTGTGGATGTCATCCACGCCTTCGGCGGGCTCGCCCGGCAGGCGCGAGGTGTAGTAATAGTCGACGTCGCTGGCCTTGCGGTCGAACAGGTTGAACACGTCGGCCGTCAGCTGCCAGCGGCGGTTCACACGGTAGCCGGCGCGCAGGTAGGCGATCGCCGTCGAGGCCGAGCGCACGCTGTCGTCCTCGAGCAGCGAGCGCGGGCCGAACCAGCGCAGCTGGAAGGCGCCGGACCAGGGGCCGAGGTCGGTCAAGGTGGCGCCGAACGAGGCCACCTTTTCCACCGCGCCCGGCACGTGCTCGCCCGCCGGTTCGTGTTCCGTGTAGCGCGCGTGCGACCAGGCCAGGTCCAGGTCCAGCAGCAGGCGCCGGCTGGCCACGTAATGGTTGTTCCACTCGATGCCGGAGCGGCGGCTCCCGCGGCTCGCCTCGGTGTCGCCGGCGTCGCCCGAGAACACCAGCTCGGAGCCGGAGCGCAGGCGCCACAGCGCCACCGAGCTTTGCAGGCCGGGCACGATCTCGCTGCGCGCGCCGATCTCGGCCCCGCGCGTCTTGACCAGCGGCGTCACCGGATCGACCGGCTGCCGTTCGCGCGGCGACAAGCGCGCCGTGGTGCCGCGCGCATCGTTGCTGTGGAAGCCTTCTCCGTAGTTCAGGAAGAACTCGGTCTTGTCCCACGGGCCCAGCACCAGCGACAGCTTGGGCGAGGCGATGTGGTCGTCGGCCTTGCCGGCATTTTCCGCGATCGAACTGGCCACGTCGAAGCGGTAGCGGTCATGGCGCAGGCCGGCGATCGAGCGCAGCCACGGCGTCCACTGCACGGTGTTCTGGAACCAGGCCGCGGCGCTGGCTTCGGACACGCGCGACTCGGCGATCGTCCCCAGCATCTGCGCGTTGGCGGTCGCATACAGCCCGAGCGGCGCGATGCGGTCGAAGCGGCCCTGCACGCCGACGGCATTGTTCATCGGCCGTCCCGCGAGCCGGCCGAACCAGGTATGGGATAGGTCGAACCCCGCCATCTTGCGCCGTTCGGTCTGCAGGAACTGGTCGCCGTCGACCGGGTCGTCGAGGTAGTAGGTGAAGTCGTTGTACAGCGCCAGGCTTGACCTGACCGCGTAGGCATGCGCTTCGGTCAGCGTGTCGGCCGTTCGGCGGCGCCATTCGGCCGACAGGCTGTAGCGCGCCGTGTGGCCGCCGTCGCTCGGGTCGACCGCGCCGAAGCGGTCGAGCCGGCCGTCTTCGAGCTCGCGCAAGGGTACCTGGCTGGTCGCGTGCCAGGCGCCGCGGTAGCCCATCGCCGTGATGCTGAAGCGCTCGCCCGCGTTGCCGGTGCTCCAGCGCAGCAGGGCCGAGGATTTGTGGAAGGCTTCGGGCGTCTGCCACGGACCGTTGTTGTGCGCCAGTTCCAGCGCGTACAGCAGCTTGCCGCCGCCGGCGGCCGTGGAATTCGCGACGACCTGGCGCGCATAGGCGTGCTCGCCCACGGTCAGCGCCGCGACGCCGGCATCGAGCTTGTCGACCAGTCCCATGTGGGCGGCGCCGGCCGAGGCGAAGTCGCCTTCGTCGACATAGTAGGGGCCCTTGCGGTAGTGGACGCGGCTGACCAGTTCCGGAATCAGGAAGTTCAGGTCCGTATAGCCCTGGCCGTGCGCATGGGTGCGCATGTTGACCGGCATGCCGTCGACGAAGGTGGCGAAGTCGGTGCCGTGGTCAAGGTTGAAGCCGCGCAGGAAGTACTGGTTGGCCTTGCCGTCGCCGCTGTGCTGGGTGACGATCACGCCCGGCACGAATTCGAGGATTTCGCCTGGCCGCAGCGCGGGCCGGTTGGCGATCAGGCTGGCCGTGACGGTGCCTTCGCTAGCGGCGTCGGAGCTGCCGACGCCGTTGTCGTAGTGGCCCTGCACGCGCACCGTGCTGGCGGCGCTGGCCTGGTTGGCTTCCGGTGCGGTTGCGGCGGGTACTGTGGTCTGTGCGATGGCGTGCGCGGCGACGCACAGCGCTCCGGCGACCCCGGAGATCAGTTGGTTTTTCATTGGCAGAGATTGGATCGGCAATCGCACCCACCTCCCCGTGGGCGCGACCGAACAGCGCAGGCATCTCGCGATGCGCACGCCACCTGTCTGGCCGGTATCCGGGCTGGCAAGGCAAACCGGCTCGCCTTCCCATGCTTGTGGCACAGTGGCTTTCGAGTCGGTCTGTCGTCTGGCGACGACGCTTGCTTACCGTTGCGGGGGCAGCACACCCTGGCTTGCCGGCGGAACCGACGCGGCCATGTGTTTCCCGTTTAACTGCGCGCAGGGGCGGCTGCGCGCGGGCACCAAACGGGGGCGATTATACGGGTCTCATCCGGCTTGGCAAGGAAGTTGTCGGTATATAAAAAGGCGTTCAAGTAAATAGGCTGGCAGCGCTTGCATTCCGGCGCGTGGGGTCCACACTGACAGTGTCGATTACGAGGGCCGGGCAGGGAGCCGGTCCGTCGAGGAGACCACCATGCGTCCCGTCACCCACCACGGCCGGCGCGGCTTCCTGGCCGGCGGCGCCGCCTCGATGGCCGCCTTTGCCGCCGCCCGCGCCCGGGCCCAGGTCACGACCGGCAACCCATCGCAACAGACCCCGTCCGTGTGCACCACGGTGCCCGACACCCCGACCGTGCAGCGTCCGCCGCAGCAACAGGCGTCGCACGTGTTCAGCGCACCCGAGACCGAACTCGCCTTCCGCAACCACGGCATGCACGCCGAACTGCTGCGCCGCCCGCTTACGCCGCTCGGCTCGCACTACCTGCTGGTCCATTTCGATATCCCGGCGCTGGATGCCGCCGGCTATTCGCTGGCGGTCGGCGGACGCGTACGCCGGCCTTATCAAGGCGTGCATGGGCACCTACGAATGGACCGGCACGCGCTTGCGGCCCCTGCTCGAGCGCGCGGGTCTGGCGGAGAATGCGGTCGACGTGCTGTTCACCGGCTGGGACAGCGGCATCGACCTGGGCGTGGAGCACGCTTTCGAGCGCAGCCTGCCGCTGGCCGACGCGCTGCGCGACGAGGTGATGCTGGCCTGGGCCGCCAACGGCCAGCCGCTGCTGCCCGGGCACGGTTTTCCCTTGCGCCTGATCGTGCCGTCTTGGTACGGGATGGCGAGCGTCAAATGGCTGCGCGCGATCACGGTGCTGGACGCGCCCTTCGAAGGCCTGCAGCAGCAGCGCGGCTACCGCTACACGCAATCGAGCGGCGACCCCGGCACGCCGGTGCGCGAAAAGCGCGTCAACGCGGTCATGCGGCCGCCCGGCATCCCGGACATGATCAGCCGCCACCGTTTCGTGGCGCCGGGCCGGCAGGTGCTGGAGGGGAAGGCCTGGTCGGGCGCGGGCGGCATCACCCGCGTGCAGGTCAGCACCGACGACGGCGCCAGCTGGCACGACGCGGCCTTGTCGAAGGTGGCGGGCGGGCGCTACGCCTGGGTGCACTGGCGCCTGGACTGGGATGCGGTGCCGGGCCAGACCATGCTGCTGTGCCGCGCCACCGACGAGACGGGGCAGATCCAGCCGATGGATCCGGATGAGCGCTACAACATCCAGGCCAACGGCGTGAACGGCGTGCAGCGCATTCCGGTGACGGTGCAGGCGGGTATCGGCACGTCCGGACGCGACGTGCCTTCGCATCCGCATGCGGTGCTGCCGGGCGCCCAGGTACCGCCGGTGCCCGGCTGACGCGCAGGTCAGGCCAGGATGCTGCTGTCGATCTCGCGCACCGACTTCACCCCGGTCAGCACCATGCTGGTCCGCATGTCCTTTTCCAGGATGGCGAGCAGGTTGCGCACGCCCGCCGCGCCACTCACCGCCAGCGCGTAGATGAAGGCGCGGCCGATCAGCACGCCGTCCGCGCCCAGCGCCAGCAGGCGCACCACGTCCAGGCCGGTGCGGATGCCGGAATCGGCAAAGATCGTCAGGTCGCCCTTGACCGCCTCGGCGATCGAAGGCAGCGCCCTGGCCGTGGACAGCGCGCCGTCCAGCTGGCGCCCGCCGTGGTTCGAGACCACGATGCCGTCGGCGCCGAAGGCTTTCGCATCGCGCGCGTCGTCGGCGTCGAGGATGCCCTTGATGACCATCGGGCCTTCCCACTCGTCGCGGATCCACTGCAGGTCGGCCCAGTCGATGCCCGGATCGAAGTTCGAGGCCAGCCAGCCGATGTAGTCGGCCAGGCCGGTCGGATTGCCGCGGTAGAGCGAGATGTTGCCGAGGTCGTGCGGCCGGCCGAAGACGCCGACGTCGAGGGCCCAGCGCGGATGCGTCATCGCCTGGACCACGCGCCGCAGCGGGCCGTAGCGGCCGCTCATGCCGGAGTGGGCATCGCGGTAGCGCGCGCCCGGCACCGGCATGTCGACGGTGAACACCAGCGTCTTGATGCCCAGTTCGCGCGCGCGGCGCAGGTAGTCGCGCATGAAGCCGCGGTCCTTCAGCACGTACAGCTGGCACCAGATCGGCCGCGCCGACTGCGCCGTCACTTCCTTCAGAGGACACACCGAGACCGTGGATTGGATGAACGGGATGTTGCGCTCGGCCGCCACCCGCGCCGCCTGCACCTCGCCGCGGCGCGCGTACATGCCGGTCAGGCCGACCGGCGCCAGTGCGATCGGCAAGTCCTGCTTGACGCCGAACCACTCGGTCGACAGGTCGAGCGTCTCCGATCCCTTCAGCACGCGCTGGCGCAGCGCCACGTCCTGCAAATCGTCGACGTTGGCGCGCAGCGTGCCTTCGGTGCCGGCGCCGCCGTCGAGGTAGTGGAACAGGAAGGGCGGCAGGCGGCGCCGTGCCGCCTCGCGGTAGTCAAGGGCGGAAGAAATGATCATTGTTTCGGTTCAATAGACGTTCAACCCGACAAGAATGAACGCGCGGGGGCTTGGCTGTCAACTCGGCAGCGGCATTGTGCGCAGGTCGATCACCGAATTGAGCGCTGGTTGATCGTTTGTCGCGTATTGACGTGCTCCAAATCCGCGTTTGATCGGCTCCAAAACGCGCTGGTCCAGCAGGCTTAATATTGATGACGGCGAGGTAGCAAAGTGGTTATGCAGCGGCTTGCAAAGCCGTCCAGACAGGTTCAAATCCTGTCCTCGCCTCACGAATTCCTTCTACACCGCCCGTTCAGGGCGGGTTCAGACCAGGCTCGAGAGCTCCCGATTTCCGAGTTTTTCCTACCGGTGAAACGGCCAACTGGCGTCGCAGTCCTGGCCGAACCGGGCATTACCGACGCATCGCCAGCACGAGCACGCCCGCCGCCACCAGGCCGATGCCGCTCCACTCGCGCAGCGAAGGCCGCTCTCCCAGGAAGGCGAAGGCGAAGATGGCGACCAGCACCAGGCTGAACTTGTCGACCGGCGCCACCTTCGAGGCTTCGCCGATTTTCAGCGCTCTGAAATAGCATACCCAGGACGCGCCGGTGGCCAGGGCCGACAGCACCAGGAACACCCACGTCCTGGCCGGGAGGACGGCGGGATTCGACCATTTCCCGGTATATGACACGAATGCCGCGAGCACGACCAGGATGACGGCCGTCCGGATGAGGGTCGCCAGGTCGGAATCGACATTCTGGATCCCGAGCTTGGCGAAGATCGCGGTCAGGGCCGCGAACGCGGCCGACATCAGTGCCCAATAAAACCAGGCATTCGGGCCGGACATCAATTCACCAGATCGCGCGCGCTGGCGACCTGGCCGCGGTAGGCATCGAAAATGGCGCGCAGCGCCTCGGCCATCGTCACCCCCGGCGCCCATTCCAGGTCCGCCTGCGTGTTCTCGATCTTCGGCACGCGGTTCTGCACGTCCTGGTAGCCGGCGCCGTAGTAGGCGCCCGAGCTGGTCTCGACGATCCGCACCTTTTGCGCGCCGGCCGCATATTCCGGGTACTCGGCCGCCAGTTCCAGCATCATGCCGGCCAGTTCGCGGATCGAATAATTATTCTCCGGGTTGCCGATGTTGTAGATCTGGCCGCTCGCCTTGCCATCCTTGTTCTCGATGATCTGCATGAGCGCCGAGATGCCGTCGTCGATGTAGGTGAAGGCGCGCTTCTGCTGCCCGCCGTCGACCAGCTGGATGGTTTCGCCGCGCACGATGTGGCCGAAGAACTGGGTCAGCACGCGCGAGGAACCCTCTTTCGGCGTATGGATCGAGTCCAGGCCGGCGCCGATCCAGTTGAACGGACGGAACAGCGTGAAGTTCAGGCCTTCCATGCCGTAGCCCCAGATCACGCGGTCCATCAGCTGCTTGGCGCAGGCGTAGATCCAGCGCGGCTTGTTGATCGGGCCGTAGACCAGCTCGGAGTCTTCCGGGTCGAATCCGGCATCGCGGCTCATGCCGTAAACTTCCGAGGTCGACGGGAAGATCAGGTGTTTCTTGTACTTCGCGGCCGAGCGCACGATCGGCAAATTCGCCTCGAAGTCGAGTTCGAACACGCGCAGCGGCTCTTTTACATAAGTCGACGGCGTGGCGATCGCCACCAGCGGCAGGATCACGTCGCACTTCTTGACGTGGTACTCGACCCATTCGGTGTTGATCGTGATGTCGCCTTCGAAGAAGTGCATGCGCGGATGGTCCAGGAATTCCTGGATGCGTTCGCATTGCATGTCCATGCCGTAGACTTCCCAATCGGTGGTCTCGAGGATGCGCTTGGACAGGTGGTGGCCGATGAAGCCGTTGACGCCGAGGATGAGGACTTTCTTCATGATGGTTCGTATTTGAGTGAAAAATGAATGGGACCGCCGGTCGGATTCACCGGTTGGCGATGATGGTGCGGCGTTCATCGGCCGCCACGACCCGCATGGGCAGGCCCTGGCGCATCAAGTCCGCAATGATGCCGTTATGGACGATGGCCATGACCTTCTCGCCGGCCGCAGTCTCACGGCGCCACTGTGCCATGAATGCGGGAAGCGAGGAAATCGCCAGGTTGGGCTGCTGCTGCAATCCGAAATCGAATTCGTCGCGATAGTCGACCAGGATGACGGGACGTTGCAGGTAAAAGGTCAGCGCCTGTTCGTAGATACCGACCGAATAGATGCGCGTCGCACGCTGTGCTTCGGGCGCCACGACCGGCAACAGCTTGGCGCCGGCGCGCGCCTGCCCGATGGGTTCGAAGCCTGCCAGCAAAAGCTGGGTCGCTGCGAAGCCGGCCAGTGCCAGTGTCAGCACCGCCGAATCGCGGCGGTCGCGCCAGGCGCGGAATATGGCGACGCCGCCGCCCAGGAGGGCGGTGATGCCCGCCCAGAGCAGCCACGGCTGGTAGGCCGTATAGAGAGCCGCTTCGCTCGCACGTTTGGCAAATGTTGTGGCAAACGGCACCAGGCCCAGCAGGGCAATGCCTATCACGACAAGTTGGGTGGCATTCAGCATCAGGGTGCGCCGGGTGGCTGCGGTCAGATGGCGCCCGACCAGCATGGCCACCGCCGGGAACACCGGCAGGATATAACCGGGCAGTTTCGAATTCGATTTGCTGAAGAACGCAACGATGAATACGACCCAGATCAGGAGGAGCAGACTTGGCTGGAAGACGCCGGCGTCGCGCTTGCGTCCCGCGGCCAGCGCCTGCGGCAGGGCGCCGAGCCAGGGAATGCTGCCGGCAGCCAGCAGCGCGAGGAAGATCCACCACGCAGCTTCGCGGTGATGCTCCTTGAGCAGGAAGCGGTCGACGTGTTCGTGGACGAAGAAGAAGTGCGGCTGTTCGGGGTTGCGCAGCCCCACCAGCACGAACCAGGGCGCGGCGATCAGGAAGAACAGCAGCAAGCCTTTTCCGGCATGCAGGCGTTTCCATATCGCCCAGTCACGTGCGAGCACCATGTACAGGACCAGCACGGCGCCGGGCAGCACGACGCCGATCAGTCCCTTGGACAGCACCGACAGGGCCATGCCGGCCCAGCAGGCGAGCATCCAGTTGCGCCGCTCTGCCGCGTCGGCACCGTCGCGCTGGGCCAGCAGCAGGGCGCACAGCGACAGGGTCATCATGGCCGACAGACCCATGTCGAGCGAATCGACCTGGCTGCAGGCGACCCAGTAGAAGCACGAGCCGAGCACCAGGGCGCCGTACAGGCCGGCGCGCGCGCCGAACACCCGCCAGCCGGCCAGGGCGCTCAGTCCGACGCCAAGGATGCCGCACAGGCCGGTCCACAAGCGCGCCTGCCACTCGCCAAGTCCGAACAGCGTGAAGCTCAAGGCATTCATCCAGGCTTGCAGCGGAGGCTTTTCGAAATACTTGATGCCGTTCAGGCGCGGCGTGATCCAGTCGCCGCTGGCGAACATTTCGCGCGCCATCTCGGCGTACCGTCCTTCGTCGGGCGGGACCAGCGTGCGGATTCCGAGAACGAACAGCGAAACCAGCACGAAGCCGAATGCGAGCGCAAGCAGAAGACGTTTATTCCGGGGTAAGTCGGCCATGTCGTCTTCAGATCGTGGATGGAGCCTGGCCGGCGGCGGGCGCAAGGCGGGGCGCCGGAAGCCTCTTTCGCCAGGGCGAGGTGAACAGTGCGGTGCACATGAAGCCGACCAGCGCGCCGGCAATCACGGCCGAGATCGTGTGGTCGTTCAGCATGACCCGCGCATACATGGTCAGGAGCATGAAGATCGAGAGCGCCAGCGCCAGCCGGAAGCTGTAGCGCCGGCCGATGAACCAGATCGCGCAGGACACCATCGACGAATGGCCGGACGGCATGTTGTGCCTGCTCGTCGCGCTTGCCGGGCGCCGGCCGAGACGCGTGCCCATGACCCAGCGGTCGTTCAGCAAGTGCTTCACGCCATGCGTCACGATGGTGGTCGAGATGCCGGCATACACAAGCTGGGCCATGCCGACCTTGTCGCCCAGGACGACCGGCAGCGCGATCTGCACCACGGTCGGGATGAAACGCAGATAATGTTCGGTGAGCGTGACTTCGGCCGGCATCTTCGCGCCGGCGGGATGCATCGGATAGCTCTCGATGTCGCTTGGGTACACCGCGCAGCAGAGAATCGCGATGAGCAGGGCCACGATGCATTTCATCGGGCGCCGTACCTCGGCATAGGCGGTACGCCATACCGTCTTCTTAGTCATGGGTCTTCCTTTCGACGGGCGTGGTCAGGTAGGTGGGAGTAGGGCGGAACAGGTCGTTTTCGGGCGCGTAGATCGCGCTGGACAGGCCGAGGGCGCCCATCACGCTGTGGAACACGACGTCGTGCGACAGCCCTTCGTGAAAACTGTCGGGGGACCGCATGGCGCCGCCCCGGCGCGCGAAATCGTCGGACATCCAGGCCAGCAAGGGCACGGAGGACTGGACTTCCGGCGCCACGGACTTGGGCAACCCGTGCAGATAGAGCCCGCGTTCGCCCAGCGATTCGCCGTGGTCCGACATGTACAGCATCGCGCTCGGCCGGTCGGAGACGGTCTTCAGCAATCCGATGAGGCGGTGCAGGAAATAGTCGTTGTAGACGATCGTGTTGTCGTAGGCATTCACCAGCGCTTCGTGGCTGCATTGCTGCAGCTCGACGCTGTGGCAGGTCGGCTTGAAACGCTCGAATTCCGGCGGGTATTTCTTCGCGTATTGCGGTCCATGGCTGCCGCCCTGGTGCAGCACGATCAGGGTCTTCGTGTCCCGGTCGCGACCGCGCAGCTCGGCATCAAGGCCATGCAGCAGCACCTCGTCGTAATCCAGCCGCGCGCAGCCGGCCGTGCAGGCCTTGCGGATCTGGTCGGCCGTCTCGTAGGCGTCGGTCTTCAGGAAAGGCTCGCCGAAATTGTTGGTGCGCCAGATCACCTCGACACCGTGGCGGTGCAGATAGCTCGGCAGCGGCTCGTCGTTCGCGGACATGCCGTTCGCGCCCTTGTACGAGAGCATGCAGCGCAGCGAGGCCGTGGTGTAGGTGGCGCACGAGTGCGCGCCGGGGAAGGTCACCACGCCATCCTGCTTCAACAGCGGATTGGTGTCGCGCGCATAGCCGAACAGCGAAAAATTCTGCGCGCGCGCAGCTTCGCCGATCACCAGGACCACGATCATCCCGCCCGGCCTGCGCCCCGTGATCGGCGGCAGCCGTTCCGTGACGCGATGGCGCTCGGCCTCGGACTGGGCATACCGCACCGTGTTGACCACGTAGGACCAGGGCAGGATCAGCCCACCGAACTGCTTGGCGTTCTTGTCGATCCAGAGCCAGCTCTGGGCATTCGCATACAGCCAGGCCGATCCGAGCGACAGCACCGCCAGCACCAGGCCGATGCGCCGCAGCCGGCTCGACCGTCGAACCTGGATACGCATGAGTGCGACGGCCGGCGCCACCCCCAGCAGCAGGACGTAGGCGAACAGCTTGGGATGAAGGAGCTCCGACGCTTCCTTGACGTTCGTGTTGGCGATATTGCCGATCATCGATGCGTCGATGACGATGTTGTACTGGACGATGAAGTACAGGGCGACCGCGTTGCCGACGGTGAACATGGCGCACGACAGCTTCAGCAGGCGGATCGACAGCAGCGACGACAGGCCGAGCAGGGTGACGGACAGGATCAGCTGGAACACGAACAGGGTGCTCAGCGCGAGCCAGGTCTGGAAGTCGAAGTCGGTGCGTGTCGAGCTTGCCAGCCTGTATAGCGGCCACTGGAACAGCACCGCATTGAAGATCGAAAACAACAGGATGTAGCGCACGACGCCGGGTTCGCCGGCAGCCTTGAGAAAGGACGCGCGGTTCGGTGTGAGAGTCATCATTACTAAGTTGCAAATGCCATGGAAAGGGGATTCGGGAAGTGCGGGGGGCGCCGGGTCGGGAAACGCAAGGTGAAAGCGGCCCCTTTCCCGGGCTCGCTGGACACGCTGACGCTGCCGCCATGCAGCTCCGCGATCGAGCGGACGACGGCCAGGCCGAGACCGGTACTGTCGGCGGAGCTGCGCGCCTTGTCGGCGCGGTAGAAGCGATCGAACAGGTAAGGCAGGTGCTCGGCAGCGATGCCGGCGCCGTTGTCGCTCACGGTGATCAGGACGGCGTCGCGCGCGAGCTCGCTCGTCATCCGGATGCTGCCGCCGCGCGGGGTGTAGCGCAGGGCATTGGTCAGCAGGTTGGACAGGGCACGCCGCAGCAGCACGGGATCGGCCATCAGTTCCCCGTCGCCGTGCGTCACCAGCGCGATGCCCTGTTCCTCGGCCGCGATGTCGTAGAAGTCGGCGAGCTTGCGGAATTCGTCGGCGAGCAGGATGCGCTCGGGACGCAGGTATTGCTGCGCATTCTCGGCACGCGCGAGGAACAGCATGCTCGACACCATGCGCGACAGGCGGCTTCCTTCTTCGACGACCACTTCGAGGGTGGACTGGTATTCGGCCGGCGCGCGCGCGCGCGCCAGCGTGACGGTGGCCGCCGCGACCAGGTTGTTGATCGGCGACCTGAATTCATGCGCCAGGTCGGAAGAAAAGCGCGTCAGCTGCTCGAACGACAGTTCCAGGCGCGCCAGCATGTCGTCGAAGGTGCAGGCCAGCACGCGCAATTCCGAAGGCCAGGCTTCGTTGGAAATGCGCGCATGCAGCCGTTCCGCGTTGATACGGCCGATCTCGCTGCCGATCGCGTGTACCGGTGCCAGGCCGCGCCGCGCCAGCAGCCAGCCGGCGCCAACCGACAGCACGATGGCGATGGCGACGACGCCGGACAACCTTGCGCGGTAGCCCTGGAGCACATGCTGGTCCTGTGACACGTCGAGCACGCCGCGCAGCAGGGTACCCTCGGGACCGAGCGCCGGGCCGTGCAGCTCGAGCGCCTCCGGGCCCGGGGTGTCGACCGCCGTGTCCAGCACCAGGTAGTAGCGATGCGGCGTGCGCGACCGGTCGGCCCAGCGCACGAAGCCCGTGCCGTCACCGGCGTGCGCCAGTGCGCCCTTGAATACCGCCGTGTTGGCGGAGCCCGTGCGCAGGGTCCGGTCCGGCGCCAGCAGCTGCCATGCGAACCTGTGATAGTCCTCCTGGTATTCACGCCACTCGTGTTGCCATGGATTCGGCGGTTTCCTGTGCGCAAGTGCCTCGAGCACGTCGCGCTGGATCTGCAGGTCTTCGCGCAGTTCGGCTTCTTCCTTGTCATGCAGCTGCCGCACGAGTTCGGAATACATCATGGCCGACACACCGATCTGGAACAGGGCGAATGCGATGCCGAACAGCAGGGTCATGCGCGTGGTCAGCGACCAGCGGCGCACGTCGGCAAGCTTATTCACGGATGTCGAGAACATATCCCACTCCGCGAACGGTATGCAGCAGCTTGACGGGATACGGGTCGTCCAGCTTCGTGCGCAGGCGCCTGATGGCCACTTCGACCACGTTGGCATCCGATTCGAAATTCATGTCCCAGATCTGCTCGGCGATCATGGTGCGTGATTGCACTTCGCCGGCCCGTTGCACCAGCAGCGACAGCAGGGCGAATTCCTTTGGAGCGAGATCGAGCCGGTCGGCGCCGCGCGTGACCCGGTGCCGGAGCAGGTCGACCTTGAGGTCGGCCAGTTGGAACACCGACGGTGCGTGGGACTGCGCCGCCGGCGCGGTACGGCGCAGGATGACGCGCACGCGCGCCAGCAGCTCGCTGAAGGCGAACGGTTTGACCAGGTAGTCCTCGGCGCCCAGTTCGAGACCGCGTACACGGTCTTCGATGGCGTCGCGCGCGGACAGGAACAATACGGGGACGCTGCGCCGGGCACGGCGGGCAGTCTCGAGAATGGTCCAGCCGTCGATCCCCGGCAGCATGATGTCGAGGATGGCCAGGTCGTAGTCGACATCCAGCAGCAGGTGCAGTCCATCCGGACCGGTATGCGCAATGTCGACCGTCATGCCTTCTTCGCCGAGGCCCTTGGCGAGGTAAGCCGCGGCGGTGGGCTGGTCTTCGACGAGCAGGATTTTGGTCACGATGCAAAGCCGGCCAATGTGTTGTGGCAGCCAGCGCCTGCGGCGAGCGTGGGAACAGCGGCGAAGAGGGTCTTGTTACGGGATGCCATGACGGTTGCCTGGATGGGAGGCGTCATTGTGGCAAGGCGGGGATAACGGGATCCTGACGAAGAAATTACATTTCCGTAAGCTTGGTCTCGCGCTGGGCGGAATCGATATTCTTGGCCACTGGAGAATGATTTGAACCGTGACTTGAGATATCGAAAGGATGCGATGTTGAATACGCTGATGGACTGGATGGTGCACCTCGACACGCATCTCGCGGCGCTGGCCGCCAGCCATGGGACGCTGGTTTACCTGGCGCTGTTCGCCGTCATCTTCATCGAGACCGGGGTCGTCCTGTTTCCATTCCTCCCGGGTGACTCGCTGCTGTTCGTCGCGGGGGCGCTGGCGGCGCTGGACATGTTTTCGCTGCCTGTCCTGGCGCCGGTGCTGGTCGTGGCGGCGGTGGCCGGGGATGCGCTCAATTTCGCCTGCGGCAGCGTCGTCAGGAAGCGCATGGTCGACACGCGGCGCCTTCGATTCATCAAGCCGGCATACATCGAGCGCACGCAGGGTTTCTTCCACCGGCACGGGCGCAAGACCATCGTCCTTGCGCGTTTCGTGCCCATCGTTCGTACGCTGGCCCCGTTCGTGGCCGCGCTGGGCAGCATGCCGTACCCGGCCTTTTTCGCCTATAACCTTGCCGGTGCCGTCATTTGGGTGGGCGCCTTGCTTGGCGCCGGTTTCGCTTTCGGCAATCTACCGTGGGTGAGCGTGCACCTGACGACGGTCGTGCTCATTATCGTGGCGCTCTCCATGCTGCCGGGCGTGATTGGATGGGCGAAGGGGCGGGCGCGAACTGTTTCGTAGTGGCTTTGGGTGGACCGGTCTCCTCAAGCGGCCAGAGTCCCGTTCATGTCCTTCTTGCCTTTCTGCCTGCCTGCAAGCCTCGTGCTGGCCAGTTGTACGGATTACCTCGCGTGGGTAACGGGACTCAGGTTTCTTGTTGGCCGGGGACAGGTCAACATCGAATCACCTATTCGTCGTTTGCGGCACCGGTAGATTGTTTACGGCGGAGCATCTCCGAACGCATGCTTTCCAGATCATTTCGAATATGGGATGCGATGGCCGTATCGCCGATTCCGAATGGCAGCCAATAGCCCATGGCCGCCTGGCTGTCGTAGGTGACGATTGTTTGTCCATTCGACTCCTTCAGGGATGTCGTGACGTCGCCTTTCTTGACGCTACCTGACACGACATGCGAAACGAGTCTGACATCCGGATAGAGTGCGACGCGTCTCACATATTCGAAGGGGATGTTGAACCAGCCAAGTCGCACCTTGCCCGCCTGCCGGACCAGCAAGCCGTCGTCCGTGCGCGCAAGTATGCGGCTCTCGTCCAGGTCGGTCAGGAATTGCGTCATGTGGTCGTAGTCCGCCAGCACCGCATATGCCTGCCGGGTACTGACCGGCGCCGAAAACCGGGCATGAACGGTGACGATATCACCATGTCTGCTCACCTTGACCTGAATGTCTTCTCCGGATCGTGCGGCGTGGCCGCCAATCGGCGTGGCCAACAACAAGGCAAGGAACAGGGCCCGCAATACGGGTCGGACTTGGGCAGAAATGAGCATGTACGAAGACACAGCGAATGAACAGGACCAGATTAGAGCACGTCGTTTGCATTCCGTGCCTGGGCGCGGATCGAGGCCAGTACTGCCAGGCCATCCTTGCCGGGCAGTCCGAGTTCGAGCAGCACGAGGTCGTAATGCTGGCAGGCCAGGACCGTGGGCGCCGCCTGCCCGTCGGCGACGCAGCCGGCGGCATGGGACGCGTCCTTCAACGCGACCTGGATCGCTTCGCCGATCATCGGATCGTATTCTGGCACGGATCTGCACGATCACGGCGGCCAGGAAGATCGCCGCGAAGATGGCGGTGCTCACCAGGTAACCCGGTTGCATCGACATCGAGACGGCATCGCCGCCGGTTTCGCCGAGCGTCTCGGCGTCGATCCTGACGACTTCGACATCGAATACCCAACCCTGTTTCGAGTCTTCATACTCGGCGCGCGATGCCTTGCCCTGGACGTGCCCTTCGGCGATCGTTACGGCCTGGGCCAGCGAAATCCTGGACTTGTCGATCGTCCCGGCATCGTTTTCCTGTCGATCGCCGGCGGCGTACGCGTACGCGACGGCGCCAGAGGAAGCAATGACAGCGGCGAGGACGGACAGCTTGATACTGGGGCGCATGATGTACTCCGGATGAGCGCGGGATTGCGCAAGGAGGGGGGGACGGGCGCAGACTTGGTTGTCACTGAGGTGGATGTGGCTCAGCCCTGTGGCGCGGAAAGGCTGAGCGGGCGATGCTTGACACGAGACTGAGCCCCAGTCCGGCGCCGGCCGCTTGACGGCGACCTCCTCGAGGCTGCTGCGCGGCTTCGTGAACGGAGCGGCGTCAAAAAAGCAACGTCGAAAAATATTTTCATTGAGACGTTTATTTTGTGCGCATAATCAGTACGTATTGATGGCAAATATGCTAATGCGACACGGGCCGCCGATTTCTTCCGCCGTCCAACGATCTACCGATTTCCCAGTTATTCAAAGACGCACGCGCGGTTTTGCTACGCAGTTGCATGCGAGGCACATGCGAGTGTGCTGCACGCTACCGTTTTTGTTGGTGCCGACCACGTCCGTGACCCGTCGCCGGTGCTGTCTGCTACGTCACGACGACAAAACCGGGAGAACCAATATGGCGAAGTGTCCGTTTGCAATCTGGAAGCCCTTGAGCGGCTCGTCCGGCCCGATGGCCAAGGGGCCGTACAAGATTGTCCACCACACCACCGAGGGCAGTAGCGCCAGCGGCGCGCTCGACGCCTTTCACGAGCACCGCTCCGATCCGCACTTTACGGTCGATGGCACGCAAATATTCCAGCACATCGATACCGATGAAGGCGCGCGCGCCCTGCGCAATGCGCCCGGCGGCGTCGAAACCAACCGTGGTGGCGCGGTGCAGATCGAACTGGTCGGCTTTGCCCACAAACGCAAGGCGCCGGCCAGCCTGATCAACCTGGCGCGCCTGTGCCGCTGGATTGAAGACACCCATGGGGTGCCGCGTGTGTGGCCCGCCGGGCTGCCCAAGGTCGCCAGGAACGGTGCCGATCCAGGCGGGCATAACCGCGACCCGAAGGTGTGGGAATCGCGTAGCGGCCACTATGGCCACTGCCACGTACCGGAAAACACCCATTGGGACCCGGCCTATACCAAGGACGAGGTCGCCTTCCTGATGGACGCGCGCTTCGATGCCGCCGGCCACCTTCTGACCGCGCCGCCACCTGCGCTGCCCAGTCAGGCCGGCGCGCCACCGCGCTCGACCATGCCGGACCATGGCGACGTCGGTGAGCAGGATGCTCCCGTTTCCCTGGACGATGCTGCCATGCCGGCCAGCCGGCCGATCAAAGTGCCGCCTGCACCGCAACAGCCGGTGCGCCGCTGCAATGCGCGCGCCGATACGCTCGACTTCCGCGACCGCATGTACGAAGCGACCCTGGTCGAGGTGCCATCGACCATCCCGCTCGAGAACTATCTCGTACACGAGGTGCCGGTGCTCGACCAGGGCAGCGAAGGCGCGTGCACCGGCTTTGGCCTGGCCACGCTGGCCCACTACCTGCTGCGCAGGCGCCAGTACTATCCCGATACGGAGCACGTCAGCCCACGCATGTTCTATGAAATGGCGCGCCGTTACGACGAGTGGCCCGGCGAGGATTATGACGGTTCGAGCGCGCGCGGCGCCATGAAGGGCTGGCACAAGCATGGCGTGTGCTCCCGGGCCGATTGGTGCGACGACGCCTACCTCGATGCGGCCGATCCGGGCTTCGACAAGCCGCGCCTGAAAGGAGCGCTACGGCGCCCGCTGGGCTCATACTTCAGGGTCAACCACAAGGACCTGATCGCGATGCACGCGGCCATTGCCGAAGTGGGGGTGCTGTACGCCACCTCGATCGTACATGAAGGCTGGCAGCACGTCGGCGAAGATGGCGTCATTGAATTCATGGACCAGGACATCGGCGGCCACGCCTTTGCCATTGTCGCCTACGACCATGAAGGATTCTGGATCCAGAACTCGTGGGGCGAAACCTGGGGTAAAAAGGGTATGGGACGAATCGGCTACGACGACTGGCTCAAGAACGGCACCGACGTATGGGTCGCGCGCCTCGGCGCGCCCGTCAACCTGGAACGCGCGGGCTCGTTTTCGACCGCCCATTCCGCCGGGGCTGCCCAGTCGTCCGCCTATGCATACTCGGAATTGCGTCCTTACCTGGTCAGCATCGGCAACGACGGCTTGCTGCGTCCGGGCGGGGACTACGGCACCAGCGCGCGCGAAGTGGCCACCATCTTCGAGCGCGATATCCCGGAGCGCATGGAGGGCAAAGCCAAGAAGCGCCTGCTGCTGTACGCGCATGGCGGCCTCGTTTCCGAGGAAGCGGCGGTGCAGCGCGTGGCCGAATATGGCGCCGCGCTGATCGAGGCTGACGTCTATCCGTTGGCGTTCATCTGGCGCACCGATTATTGGACCACCGTGACCAACGTGCTGCAGGATTCGGTACGGCGGCGCCGGCCTGAAGGTGTGCTCGACAAGGCCAAGGACTTCATCCTCGACCGTCTCGATGATGCGCTCG
>Ga0265780_10002294_pt1 | contig 26121 bp, 24 predicted proteins | sample P1T30metagenome_FD_192432 | JGI IMG/M metagenome (GOLD analysis project Ga0265780, IMG submission 192432) | Plant litter microbial communities from East Loma Ridge, Irvine, California - P1 T30 | ecosystem: Environmental > Terrestrial > Plant litter > Unclassified | place: USA: California...
TGACCGTCGTCATCCTGGTCATCGTGATGGCCGGTTCGATCTGGGTCATGCATCATATGAACACCAATATGATGCCTGGCATGGGTCCGAACAGCACCCACGACATGACCTAAATGGCAGTAGTACACGAACAGCCGGCAGGGCCGGGAACACACACCCCGGCGCCGCGACGCTCCGCCTTCGTGCGGCGTCTGCTGGCGGTGGCGGCCCTGCTGCTGTTCGTGCTGTTTTGCGGTCTGGGAACCTGGCAGGTGTTTCGCCTGCAATGGAAACTGGACCTGATCGAACGCGTCGACGCACGCGTTCATGCGGATCCCATTGCGCCGCCCCCGGCGGCGCAATGGCCGCAAGTCTCAAGAGAGTCCGACGAATACCGGCGCGTGCGCCTGTCGGGCCACTACCTCTACGAATTCACGACCCCGGTGCAGGCCCTGTCGGAGCTTGGCGCCGGTTTCTGGCTGCTCACCCCGTTATGCACGGGGGAGGGCCACATCATCCTCGTCAACCGCGGTTTCATCCCGTCAAGCGGCGATATCGCGACCCGCTATCCGGCCCGCACCGCCGGCGCCAACCCGTGCGCCGCGGCGGGCGCCGATGCGGTGCAGGTCACCGGCCTGCTGCGCATCGCCGAGCCGAAAAGCGGCTTCCTGCGCGATAACGACCCGGTCAATAACCGCTGGTACGCCCGCGAAGTCGGCGCGATTGCCGCCGCGCGCGGCCTGGATGGATCAAGCGTGGCGCCATTCTTCGTCGACGCCGGCAAGGGCCAGGACCCGGGCACGGCGCCCGAGCGCGCCGTTGGCGGCCTGACCGTCATTTCTTTCCCAAATAATCACCTCGTCTACGCGCTCACTTGGTATGCTCTCGCCCTCATGGTGGCCGCTGCCGTGTGGTGGATCGCTCGCTACGAAGCGCGCCGCGCCGACGATTGACACGCAGGTATAGGTCGATGTGAGTGACCGTGGGGTGGACGGGTTCCCCGTCCACGCGTCCAGCCAGGGCATGCACATCCGTACCTTTTGCGCTGGCTGAACGCGTGGACGGCACAGCCGACTCGGCGTCCCCATCCACCCTACATCTCCCACTAACGAGACGGTTTTCAATGCAATCTCCGCTGGATTTCTTCGCCCGCGCGGCGCGCTCGTCGCCGTCCGCCGCTGCCGCCAATGTCGAGTTCGCGGCCGGCCACAAGAACATGCTGCAGCTGATCGAGCTGCGCTGGATCGCGGTCGTTGGCCAGATCACGACGATCTCGGCGGCCATCCTGATCTTCGGGATCGAGCTGCCGCTGGTGCACATGCTGCAGGTACTGGCCTGCCTGATCGCCTTCAACGTCGCCAGCCACATGCGCTGGCACGAACGGCGGCCGGTTTCGAACGGCGAGATGTTCATGGCCATCCTGGTCGACGTCTCGAGCCTGACCGTGCTGCTGTACCTGTCGGGCGGCACCACCAATCCCTTCGCCTTCCTGTACCTGCTGCAGGTGATCGTCTCGGCGGTGCTGCTCGACGTGCTGTGGACCTGGATCATCGTGGTGGTGACAATCGGCTGCATGGCGGGCCTGGCGATGTACGGCCAGCCGCTGACGCTGCCGTTCGACCACGCGCGCGGCATGGGCAGCCTGTACATCCAGGGCCTGCTGGTCTGCTTTGCGCTCAATGCGGCGTTGCTGGTGATGTTCATCTCGCGCATCTCGGACAATGTGCGCGACAAGGCGACCCAGCTGGCCGCGCTGCGTCAGCGCGCCGCGGAGGAAGAGCACATCGTGCGCATGGGTCTGCTGGCCAGCGGCGCAGCCCACGAGCTGGGCACGCCGCTATCGACAGTATCGGTGATCCTGGGCGACTGGAAGCGCATGCCCGAATTTCGCAACAATCCCGAGATGCTCGAAGAGCTGACCGAAATGCAGACCCAGCTCAAACGCTGCAAGGCGATCGTCAGCGGCATCCTGTTGTCGGCCGGCGAGGCGCGCGGCGAGTCGGCCGAACGCACCACGGTCAGCAACTTCCTGGACGGCCTGGCCACCCACTGGGAAGCCAGCCGTCCGGTGCGCACCTTCATCTACAATAGCCGGATCGGCGACCATATCCCGGTAGCAAGCGACTCGGCCCTGCGCCAGACCATCGACAACCTGCTCGACAACGCGCTCGAAGCCTCGCCCGACTGGGTGTATATGGACGCGCATGTCGATGAGCGCATGCTGGTGGTCACGGTGTTCGACCGGGGCCCCGGCTTCGCCCCGAGCATGCTGGCCCATTTCGGCAAGCCCTATCACTCGACCAAGGGTAAGCCGGGCGGCGGCCTCGGGCTGTTCCTGGCGGTGAACGTGGTGCGTAAGCTCGGCGGCACCGTCACCGCGCGCAATCGCCGCGACGACGAAGGGGGAGGGGCCGAGGTGGCCGTGCGCCTGCCGCTGGCGGCAATCGAACTCGAAGAGGAACAAAACGATGCAGAATCCTGAGCCGCTATTGCTCATCATTGAAGACGACGAAGCCTTCGCCCGCACCCTGACCCGCTCCTTCGAGCGGCGCGGCTACCGCGTGCTGGGCGCCACCGGCCACGACGAAGCGGCGGCGCTGCTGGCCCAGCACAACCCCGGCTACGCCGTGGTCGACCTGAAGCTCAAGGGTAACTCGTCGGGCCTGACCTGCGTGCAGCTGCTGCACGAACACGACCCGGACATGCTGATCGTGGTGCTGACCGGTTTCGCCAGCATCGCCACCGCGGTCGAGGCGATCAAGCTCGGCGCGGTGCAGTACCTGGCCAAGCCGTCGGACGCCGACGATATCGAGGCCGCCTTCGGCCACGTGGCCGGCAGCGCCGACATCGAGGTCACCAACCGCTCAACCTCGATCAAGACCCTCGAGTGGGAGCGCATCCACGCAGTGCTGGCCGAGACCGATTTCAATATCTCGGAAGCGGCACGACGGCTGGGCATGCACCGGCGTACGCTGGCGCGCAAGCTGGAAAAGCAGCGGGTCAAATAGGCATGCGGATCGTTTTCGCGCTGCCGTTATTGGCAGCCTGTGCGGGCGCCCACGCCGCAGCGCCAGTAGCAACAAGCGCACCAACCGCACCAACCGCCGCCCAGGTCGACTCCGGCCGGCGCCTGTTTGCGCGCTGCGCCGGCTGTCATCAGATCGGCCCCAACGCGGGCAATGTGTTCGGACCGCAACTGACCGGCGTGGTCGGACGCAAAGCCGGCAGTGTGCCGAATTACAGCTATTCGCCGGCCCTGAAGAAGTCGGCGCTGGTCTGGAATGAGGCGACGCTGGTGGCCTTCATCCGCGACAGCGACAAGGTGGTGCCGGGCAATAAGATGCGCTTCTTCAGCTTCATGAGCGAGAAGCAGGTGAGGGACATCGTTGCTTACCTGGGGACCCAGGGCGGACCGGCAGTGGCCACGCCGCCCCGGCCGGTAAAGCCGCAAGGCTGACGACGGCCAGCCCTGCCACAGACACGACCTTATCCGACGCTGCAGCGGCGACGCACGGCGTACAGCATGCCCAGCCCCCCGAGCAGCATCGCCGCGGTAGCGGGCTCAGGCACATCGCTCGGAAGGGCTGAAATCGTCAGCTCGTAATTGCCCGTGCCCTCGTACTCGGTGAGTGCGAATGTCCCGAGCCGGAAATCATGCCCGGTTTCGAGACCGGTATACAGTTGCGGGCCATCAGTGGTAAGCAGGAAGCTGCCGCCGAAGAAGTCTTCGATCTGCAGGCCGCCGCCGATTCCCTCATTGAAGAAATAGATATCGGCCAGGTCGAGCAGCGAGCCGGGGAAGCTCCCCTCCACATCAATGAACGCCAACGCTTCGCCATTGGCGGCATCGTCCGGCTCCCGTTCCGAATCGAGTGTCCAGTTGGCGGTATAGTCCCCGGTGATCTGGAACTGGTACAAGGCCGCATTGGCTGCACCGGCCGACAACAGCATGGCGGCGAGCGCCATATTTCTCAGGGTTTTCAACACTTTCACACGTGGCTCCAATCGCGTTAATGGTATCCGGCCGGCTGCGCGGCATGCGGCAGCGGGTGGCCGGCGACATCCGGACGATGTCACAATCAACCTCGCGAGCAGAATTTATGCCAACAGAAAGTTCTCAATTAAAACAGTTACTTGGATGTCAATACTCACGAGGTAGGTGAGATCATTGTAAAATGATCCGACATCTGATCGGGCTAGGCGCCAAGCTTGCTCAACGCGAATGCCGCCAGAAATCCTGCCGCCACGATCAGGCCGGCGAAATCGTGGGTCTCTTCGAACGCTTCAGGAATCATGGTGTCGACCACCATGGCCAGCACGCCGCCTGCGGCCACTGCGGTCGTGGCGGCCAGCATCTCGGGGGACACCTGGTGAAACAGCGTAAAACCGGCAGTCGCAGCCAGGCCCGACGCAACGACGATCGCGCCCCAGATGCCGTAGATATACGCGGCGCCATGGCCGGCCCGCTTCATGCCGGCGGCGCTGGACAGGCCTTCCGGCAGGTTGGACAGGAATACCGCCGCCACCATGGCAAGGCTGACGCGCTGGCCGCCCAGCAGCGACAGCCCGATCACGATCGATTCCGGAATGCCGTCCAGCAGCGCGCCGATGGCGATGGCAGTCCCGTTGCCCTCCTTGCCATCAGGCGACTCCGGCGGGGTGGAGCGCTTGCGGTGGCGGGCGCCCTTGCGCGCCAGCAGCCAGTTGGCGCCTGTGTAGATCAGCGCACCGGCGACGAACCCGGCGGCGGTGGAAGCGATGCCGCCGGTCGCGATGGCTTCGTCCATCAGTTCGAACGACAGTGCCGAGATCAGCACCCCGCTGCCGAATGCCATGATGCCTGCGACCAGGCGCTTCGGAACCTGATAGCGCACGCCGATGAAGGCGCCAAGCAGCAGGGCGCCACCGGCCAGCAGTCCCCATGATCCAGCCAGCAGCCATCCCGCCATGTCACCCGTCCGATCCACTCGTGTATGCACACGCATGGTAGCGCTTGTTCAAGGCTGACCATGGCACGCATGGACGGATGGCGGGCAACCGGGCGGCGGCAACACCATTGCCTGTCTATACATTCGCACAAATAGGGTTGCCACGATTATATTTTTCGGGCAGTATAGCTATGTGGCAACCGGAGCTTCCGGTTGCCCCGATCAGCGATGAGGCGGCTCAACCCGTTTCTTTTCGCCCCCCGCGTTCGCCGGGGGGCATTTTTCGACTTCGCGACACCGTCTTCCCGGCACCGTCGCGTCCTGGCGCACCGTCGCGCCACTCGGATATCGTGCCTGCGCGGCGACCTGCCGCCATCCGGCGCGTCCCACCGGAGATTCTTGATGAGCGAGCTGTATTCACTCACGCATGCGCTGGCCTGGCCGCTGGCACTGACGCTGGCCTGGATGGCGGGCGAACTGCTGTACCGCTGGGCCAATGTGCCGCGCATCTCGATCTATGGCCTGTGCGGCTTCGTGTTCGGCAATCTCTCGAGCGGCTATCTGCCACCGGCCCAGGCCGACAATTTCATGATGCTGGCGAACCTCGGTTTCGGCCTGATGCTGTTCGAGCTCGGCTACCGGATCAATCTGCGCTGGCTGCGCACCAATCCCTGGTTGCTGGTCACGTCGCTGCTGGAAGCCGGACTGACCTGGGCCGCCGTGTACGTCGTCTCGCGCGCCTGCGGCGTTGACGTGCTGCCGGCCTGCCTGCTGGCGGCGCTGGCCATGGCCAGTTCGCCTGCCGGCCTGCTGCGCATCGTCAACGAGCAGGGCGGCGGCGGCCAGGTCACCGAGCGCGCCATGCACCTGACCGCGCTGAACTGCGTGCTGGCGGTGTTCGTGTTCAATGTGACGGTGGGCTTTGGCGTGTTCCAAACCTCGGGCGATGTGGTCCACGCCAGCTGGACCGGGCTGGTAGTGCTGGCCGCGTCGAGCGGTCTGGGCGCGGCGCTGGGCTACCTGCTGCCCGTGTGGCAGCGCGTGGCCGGCCATGCGCGCGCCAATGCGACCCTGACCTTCGCCGTGTTCGTGTTCCTGCTGGTGGCCATCACCCATGTGCTGAAACTGTCGCCGGTGCTGGCAGCCCTGACCTTCGGCCTGGTGGCGCGCCACCGCCGCGTGACCCTGAGCCCGGCGCAGCGCAACTTCGGCGCGCTGGGCGACCTGCTCACCGTGCTGCTGTTCTTCTTCGTGGCCACCCTGATCGCCTGGCAGCCGACCGCCGAGGGACTGATGCTGGGGCTGTTGCTGCTGCTGGTGCGCGCGCTGGTGAAGGTGGCGGTGTGCACCGCGACTGCGCGCGTGTCGGGCATCTCGGCGCGCAAGGGCGCCCTGACCGGGGTCGCCATCATGCCGATGACGGTATTCGCCATCATCCTGATCGAGCAGACCCGGCGCTCCGGCGTCGACCTGTTCGACACCCTCGCGCCGCTGGCGCCGCTGGCGGCGATGGCCATGATCCTCGAGGTGATTGCGCCGATCCTGACCCAGGGCGCGCTGTCCGGCGCGCGCGAGTCTGGCCGGGCCACCCACAAGAACCGGGAGAACCACGATGCCGCTGCCTGAATTTGCCCGCTCCGAACCGCTGACCATGGGCGTGGAGCTGGAGCTCCAGCTGGTCGGCCTGTCCGACTTCGACCTGGCCCCGGCCTCGCCCGACATGCTCGACCTGCTGGCGCGCGCGCCGTTCCCGGGCGCCGTCACGCCTGAGATCACCGAGAGCATGATCGAAATTAACAGCAGCATCCATACCGGCTACGCCCCGCTGGTGGACGAACTGCGCCTGATCCGCGACACCCTGCTGCGCGCCGGCGACCGCCTCAATGTCGGCGTGTGCGGCGGCGGCACCCATCCATTTCAGCAGTGGACCGAGCGCCGCATCTACGAGAAACCACGGTTTCGCGAAGTCTCGGCGCTGTACGGCTACCTGGCCAAGCAGTTCACCGTATTCGGCCAGCACGTGCACATCGGCTGTGGCAGCGGCGACAACGCCTTGTTCCTGCTGCATGCGCTGAACCGGTATATCCCGCATTTCATCGCGCTGTCGGCCTCGTCGCCGTTCCTGCAGGGCAGCGACACCCAGTTCCATTCATCGCGCCTGAATTCGGTATTCGCCTTTCCGCTGTCGGGCCGGGCGCCGTTCCTGTTGACGTGGGCGGACTTCGAGCGCGACTATTTTGCGCGCATGGAAGACACCGGCATCGTGCGCAGCATGAAGGACTTCTACTGGGACCTGCGTCCGAAGCCGGAATACGGCACCATCGAGCTGCGCGTGTGCGACACGCCGCTCACGGTCGAGCATGCGGCGGCGCTGGCGGCCTACCTGCAGGCGCTGTGCAGCTATCTGCTCGAAGGCAACGAAGCCGCGCCGCGCGAGGACGACTACCTGGTCTACAACTACAACCGCTTCCAGGCCTGCCGCTTCGGGCTCGACGGCAGTATCGTCCTCCCGCAGGAACACCGCCCGGTGCTGCTGCGCGACGATATCCAGGCCACCCTGGCGCGCATCGCGCCGCATGCCGCCAGGCTGGGCTCGAGCGACGCGCTGGCCCATCTGTCGCGCACCACGAAGGCGGTCGGCGACGCCGAACAGCTGCGCATCGTGCACGAGCACGAAGGCAGCGTCGAAGCGATGGTCAACCTGGGATTGCGCCGGTTCAGGGGCGAATTCTAGCGCCCGAAGCGCAGTCTACGAATCGCTGAGCGGGATCCGGCCGGCGGTCTCGTCCGCATCCAGCTGGGCGATCAGGCTGCCCAGATCCTGCTCCAGGCGCAGCAGCGTGGCTTCGTCGAGCGTGGCAAGGGCATTGGGCAGCACGCCGGCCAGCGGCGCCGGCGCCCGCCGCAACACTTCCTGACCGGGCGGCAAGATGCGCAGCGCGACGTTTCTGCGGTCCGACCCCTCGCGCGCGGCCGCCACGTAGCCGCGCTCGACCAGCCCGCGCACCAGGTTGCTGGCGGTCGACTGGTGGATGTCCATGGCCTTGCCAAGGCTGGTGGCGCCGATGCCGGGCTGGCTGTCGATCACCGACAAGGCCCAGACCTGGGCGCCGCCCAGGCCCGAGTCACGCTCGAGCTGGCGGAAATGCGATTTGACGGCATTGAAGACGATGCGGAACTGGCGCAGCACACGTTGTGGCGGCGCGTCGGTCGGCGGCAAGAGGGGTACGGGCACAGGTTCGGACGGCATGGGCGAGATCATAATGCAACAGCCCGTGCTGCGGTGCACGATGGCTCTTTTTCTTTGCTGGCACATGCACCTGAACGTCCCGTTCTGCGCTAGCATCGATTCATGCGCAGCGCGTCCGACAGCCCTCGGCAACACCAGGGACGCGGCCTGTCCCGGGCCGCGGCGGGCACCTGCGTGCTCGGCCTGACGCTCACCATGCTCCTGTGCGGCGCCGTGCGCACCATCGAATACGAACGCACCGAGGCCGAGTTTACCCAGCGCGCCGAAGTCAGGGTGGCGGCCGTCACCCGCGCGTTTGCCGACGCGACCGACGCCGCGCGCGCCGTCAACCTGTTGTTCCGCGCCTCGAGCAGCATCACGCGCGAAGAATTCGACGCATTTGCCCAGCCGTTGGTGGCGCGCCACGGCTACCTGCAGGCACTGGTATTCCACCGGTTCGTCAGCAGCGTCGAGCGCCCCGCATTCGAAGCCGAGCGGCGCGCCTTCTGGCCCGGCTTCGAGATTCGCGAGCGCAGCGGCAGCACCCTGGTGCGCGCCGGCCTGCGCGAGCGCTACCTGGTCAACGATTATGTGGTGCCGATCCTGGGCAATGAAGTCACCTTCGGTTACGACGCCTGGGCCTATGCGCCGCAGCGCGCCTATACCCAGCGCGCGATCGACAGCGGCGACCCGGCGGCCAGCCCGGTCATCGACCTGCTGCAGGGCGGTGGCAAGCGCCACGGCGTGCTGATCGTGATGCCGGTATACCGCCCGGGCGCGCGCCCGTTCGACGTCGCGTCCCGGCGCGCCGCCGTCATCGGCGACACCGAGGTAGTGATCGACGTGGCCCTGCTGGTGGGCGGCACCCTGGGCTCGGTGCGCCTGCTGGACGACGATTTCGCGTTGTCGCTGCGCGGGCCCGACGCGCTTGGCAATATCGTGACCGGCTACCAGCACGGCCACCTGGCCAGGCCGGAGGGCCGCTGGGAGAAACTCCTGGACGGCATGGTCCTGCGCCGGGTCGAGAATTTCGACATCGCCGGCAGCCCCTGGCAGGTGGTGGTCGAAGAGCAGCCGGCTGCCCTCGGCAGCCATATGGCCGAACTGGTCGCCATGCTGCTCGGCCTGATCCTGAGCCTGGCCTCGGGTGCGCTGGTGCAGCAGCGGGTGGCGCGCACGCGCCGCATCGAGGCCCTGGTCGAGCAGCGCACGGCGGCGCTGGCCCTGGCGACCAATTCGCTGCGCCTGTACGAGCGGGCGATGGAGGCCAGCGCCAATCCGATCCTGCTGGTCGCCGCCCAGCCGGGGTTTCCGATCGAGTACGCCAATCCGGCCTGCGAACGCACCTTCGGCTATGCGCCGCGCGATCTGGCCGGCCAGCCGCTCAAACTGCTGACCGGGGTCGATATCGGGCAACCGGCCGTGCTCGAACTGCGGCGCGCCCTGTACCAGCAGCGCGAAGACCACGCGCTGGTGACGGTGCATACGCGCGACGGCGTCGAGCTCATCACCGACGTCTACGTGGCGCCGGTGCGGCGGCCGGACGGCGAGGCCGGGCACTTCGTGGTCACCGTGTACGACGTCACCACCGCCAAGCGCTATGAAGCAGAACTCGAGCGCCATGCCCACTACGACACCCTGACGGGACTGGCCAACCGCGCGCTGCTGGCCGACCGCCTGGAACGGGCGATCGCCACCGCCGGCGGCATGCCGGTGTGGACCGTGCTGCTCGACTTCGACCACTTCAAGCTGATCAACGACACGCTCGGGCGGCGCGCTGGCGACGAGGCGCTGCGCATGCTGGCCACCCGCATCAAGGCCACGCTGCGACCGGCCGATACCGCGGCGCGGGTCGGGGGCGACGATTTTGTGCTCGTGCTCTGTCACTGCGGCGACGAGCGCCAGGCCGCGGCCCGCATCCAGCAGGTGCGCGCCGCCGTGTCCGAGCCGATGGCGCTGGCCGGCCAGCGCCTGGTGCTCAGCTGCAGCGCGGGCGTGGCCGCGTATCCGGCCGACGGCCTGGATGCCGACACCCTGGTCAAGCATGCCGAGATCGCGATGTACCGGGCCAAGGGCGCGGGCCGCAACGCGGTGCAGTTCTATGCGCCGCACATGAATGCCCAGGCCTTCGACCGCCTGGCCCTCGAGAGCGCGCTGCGCCATGCGCTGCAGGATGAACAGTTCGAGCTGCACTTCCAGCCGCAGGTCGACCTGGCCACCGGCTGCGTGGTCGGCAACGAAGCCCTGATCCGCTGGCGCCACCCGCTGCTCGGCACCGTGCGGCCCGACCGCTTCATCGCCCTGGCCGAAGAAACCGGCCTGATCGTCCCGATCGGCGCCTGGGTATTGCGGACGGCGTGCCGCCAGAACCGGCGCTGGCAGCGCGCCGGCCTGGGGCCGCTGCGCATCGCGGTCAACTTGTCGGCGCGCCAGTTCGCCGAACCCGATTTGCTGGCAACGATCGAGCAGGTGCTGCACGAAACCGGACTGCCGCCCGACTCGCTCGAGATCGAACTGACCGAAAGCATGATGATGGACGACGTCGAAGGCGCCATCACGACCATGGAATGCCTGAAACGCATGGGCGTCAAACTGTCGATCGACGACTTCGGCACCGGCTACTCCAGCCTGCAGTACCTCAAGCGCCTGCCGGTCGACGTGCTCAAGATCGACCGTTCCTTCGTCCAGGACATGGTCGGCAGCGCCGACGGGGCGGCCATGGTCGACGCCATCATCTCGCTGGCCCACGGCCTGCGCATGCAGGTGATCGCCGAGGGCGTCGAGACGATCGAGCAGCTCGACTACCTGCGCGGCTGCGGCTGCGACGAGGTCCAGGGCCATGTCTTTTCGCGCCCGCAGCCAGTCGAACGCGTAGAGCCGCTGCTGCGCGCGCGCCGCATGGAGCCCGCCGAGAGCGTCGCCTGACGGTTGGCCGCAAGGTAAGCTGAACCGCCGCACAGCCGTGCCGTGGCGCAAGCCGCGGTCGGCTATACTTGCCGCACATTGACAGAATCATCACGGCAGGGATAGCGAGTGGACTTTTATCAGGATAACGAGGACCCGGCGCAGGCTGGTAACACTACCGCGCCGGCACGCTTCAAACGTGTTGCAAAACGGGCCGCGCTGCGCCTGTTCGCGGCAGCCAGGAGCAGGGCGGGGCTACTGCGGCGCGGCGCCCGCGACCGCCTGCATGGCCGGCCGCTGCCCGTCAAGCTGGCCCTGATCTCGCTGTGGTCGATGGCCGCCGGCCTGATGGCGATCCTGGCCTGGCTCCTGATCCTGATTCCGCTGACCCCAGGCATCGACGACCTGGAACAGGCCAGCCGCTCGCGCCCGAGCGTAATCCTGGACGCGGGCGACAAACCGCTCGGCACCTTCGAGCAGGGCCTGCAGGAGCGCGTGAAACTGTCACAGATCTCGCCGTATGTGGTGCAGGCCCTGGTCGCGACCGAGGACCACCGCTTCTACCAGCACCATGGCATCGACTTCAAGCGCGTCGCCGGGGCCATGTGGGCCAGCATCAAAGGCGACCCGCAGGGCGGCTCGACCATCACCCAGCAGCTGGCGCGCAATATGTTCCCGCAAGAGATCGGCCGCGCGCGCAGCATCAACCGCAAGATGCGCGAGCTGATCACCGCGGTCAAGATCGAGAACACCTACAGCAAGACGCAGATCCTGGAAGCCTACCTGAACACGGTGCCGTTCCTGTACAACGCCTACGGCATCGAGATGGCGGCGCGCACCTATTTCGGCAAGCCGGCGCTCAAGCTCGACATCCTGGAGTCCGCCACCCTGGTCGGCATGCTCAAGGGCACGCATTACTACAACCCGGTCTCCAAGCCCGAACGTTCGCTGGCGCGCCGCAACGTGGTGCTGGGCCAGATGAACAAGCGCGGCGAGATCGACGACAAGCGCTATGCGGCGCTCATCAAGCGGCCGCTGCGCCTGCGTTTCGCGCGCCTGCCGGACCGCAGCGGCAAGGACAACCATTTCACCCACCATGTGCGCAAATGGCTGCTCGACTGGGCCGACGAGAACGACTTCAATCTGCAGCTCGACGGCCTGGTGGTGCGCACCACGCTCGACCCTGAACTGCAGGCGGCCGCCGAACGGGCGGTCAAGCGCCAGGCCGATACGCTGCAGGCGATCGCCGACGTCGAATGGGCCAACCCCAACGTCCCGCGCTCGACCTCGACCGGCATGTACACGGCGATGCGGCCGAATATCGACCCGTTCTCGTATTACTGGATCACCCACGGGCGCGAGCTCGACGCCTTCGTGCGCGAAAGCGGCGAGTACCGCGCCGCGGTCGAGGGCGGCGAGGAGCCGGGCGAAGCCCTCAAGCGCCTCAAGGGCGAACGCAAGTTCATGAGCGAACTGAAAGCGATGAAGGCGCGCCTGGAAACGGGCTTCGTCGCGATCGACCCGGCCAGCGGCGAAGTCAAGGCCTGGGTCGGCAGCCGCGACTTCGAACGCGACCAGTTCGACCACGTGGCCCAGGCCGCGCGCCAGCCCGGATCGACCTTCAAGCCATTCGTCTACGGCGCGGCGCTGGAAAGCGGTATCGCGCCCGACCAGGCCTACCGCGACGTGGTGCAGGAATTCCGCGGGCCCGGCGGCAGCATCTGGAAACCGACCGACATGGACGGCAGTAGCGGCCGCACGATGCCGATGCGCGATGGTCTGATCTTCTCGAAGAACACGATCACGGCCCAGGTCAGCCAGGAAGTCGGCCTGCAGCCGATCGTGCGCCTGGCCCAGAACCTCGGCATCCGCCAGAGCAAATTGGAGGCCGTGCCGTCGCTGGCCCTCGGCACCAGCCCGGTGACCCTGCTCGAGATGGTCAGCAGCTACGCCACCATCGCGGCCCAGGGCGATTACCGCACCCCGATCTTCGTGCGCCGCATCGAAGACCGCGACGGCAACGTGATCGCGGACTTCGGCACCGGGGCCCCGCAACGCGCCATGTCGCAGGAATCGGCGGTGGCCCTGATCGACATGCTGCGCGGCGTGGTCGTGCGCGGCACCGGCAACGGCGTGCGCAACCGCTTCGGCATCTACGGCGACCTGGCCGCCAAGACCGGCACCAGCCAGAACAACCAGGACGGCTGGTTCATCATGATGCATCCGAACCTGGTGGCCGGGGCCTGGGTCGGCTTCAACGATAACCGCGTCACGATCCGCAGCAGCTACTGGGGGCAGGGCGGCCACAACGCCGCACTGGTGGTGGGCGACTTCTTCCGTGGCGCCTTCGACGGCAATCTGCTCGACGCCAAGGCGCTGCTGCCGGGTGGCCGCCAGCCGGCGCCGCGCCGCTACCAGGAAGAAGAGGTCGAAGAGATCTACGAGGAAGTGCCGGAAGAACTGCTGCCGGAAGGGCCGCAAGACATCCTGCCGGAGCCGCAGGACGCCGTCCCGGTCGAGGAAATCCCGCTCGAACCGGTCGAGGCGGCGCCTAGCGCGCCGCCGCCGGGCGTCCCGACCCCGTCGGGCGATCCGCTTCCTGCGCCGTCTGCATCGGAACTGTAGGCGCATCGGCCTTGAGCAGCGGGTAGGGGTTGAGCGCGCCATCGAGGTCGTAGATTCCGTAGTGCAGGTGTGGCGGCGTGCCCTTGGCATTGCCCGAGTTGCCGACATAGCCCAGCACCCGGCCGGCTTCGATGCGCATGCCGGCTTCGACGTCCGAATACCGGTCGAGGTGGGCGTAATAGTGCCGCTGTCGGCCCGGCCCCATCACCCACACCACCAGGCCGCCCAGGCGGTTGGTGCCGACCTGGGTCACGATGCCTTCGGTGCTCGACAGCACCGGCGTGCCCCGCTCGGCGAAAATATCGATGCCCTCGTGCCTGCGGCCTTCGCCGCGCGCGCCGCCCCAGGTATCGCGCAGGGCGCGCGGACGCACGCCCTCGACCGGCACCGGCAGGTAGCCGGGCTTGGGCATCGACGCCAGGCGCATCGTGTACAGGGCGCGTTCGATGGTTGGCGCCAACAGGCTGTAGCCGAGGATCAGGAGGGCAGCCAGGACCAGGCTGCGCAAGAAAATTCGCATGGGATGTCCGTTCGACTGTGATCATATTGACCACATGGGGACGGACCGGGCCATTGCTAGCCCGGCAGGAGAGTTACCGCAAGATCAGAGGATCGGCGTGCCGCCCGTGACCGCGATGCGCGCGCCCGAGATATAGCTCGCCTCGTCCGAGGCCAGCATCACGTACACCGGCGCGAGTTCCTTCGGCTGGCCGGCGCGCTTCATCGGCACCTGGCTGCCGAAGCCTTCGACCTCGTCCGGCGGCATGGTCGACGGGATCAGGGGCGTCCAGATCGGGCCGGGCGCGACCGAGTTGGCGCGGATGCCTTTCTCGGCCAGCAGCTGGGCCAGGCCGGCCGTGAAGTTGGCGATCGCGCCCTTGGTGGTCGCGTAGGCCAGCAGCGTCGGCTTGGGGTTGTCCGAGTTGATCGAGGTGGTGTTGATGATCGACGAGCCGGGCCGCATGTGCTTCACCGCCGCCTTGCAGATGTGGAACATGGCCGTGATATTGACCTTGAAGGTGTAGTCCCATTCATCGTCCGGGATCTCCTCGATCGAATCGTGGGACATCTGGAAGGCGGCGTTATTGACCAGTACATCGATGCGGCCGAATTCGGCCACCGCTCTGTCGACGATCGCGCGGCAGTGGGCCGGGTCAGCGATGTCGCCCGGCACCAGGATGGCGCGGCGGCCGGCTTCTTCGACCAGGCGCGCCGTCTCTTGCGCGTCTTCGTGCTCGCTCAGGTAAGAGATCAGGACATCCGCGCCTTCGCGCGCGTAGGCCAGCGCGACCGCACGGCCGATCCCGCTATCGCCGCCGGTGATGACGGTGGCCTTGTCCTGCAGGCGGCCGGCGCCGCGGTAGCTGGTTTCGCCATGGTCGGCCTGCGGCGTCAGGTCGGCCTCGCGGCCCGGGAACTGCTGCTGTTGCTTTGGTATTTCCATCGGGTGCTCCTTGAATGGGGAATAGGTGGATGGCGGCCGGCTGGCGGATCAGCGGCCCAGGTGCTCGCGCACCGCGCTGGCGCTCACGCCGACCTGCTTGACGGCGCGCTCCAGCGCTTCGCGGCTCACGCCCAGGGCTTCGGTCCAATAGCGCACTTCGTGCTCTTCATGCACGTTGATGCGGGAACGGTCCTGCTGACCGCTGTTGTTGAGATCGTCCGACATGGCGTACTCCTATGAAGAATGAATGGACAGGGTGACATTCTCACCCCGTGCTGACGGTTAGGTGTCACACGTTCAGGCCGGTTTGCCGCGATGACCGCGCGGCCATGCCGGCGGCGCCGATTTGAGGTACGCTTGCAGTAGCCTTTTGACAAACCAATAGCAAGACATAGCAAAAACAAGGAGACCCCATGTCCGCACCTTATGACACCGCCCAGCCCGAACGCAGCGCGATCGATGCCACGCCCGGCCTGGTGGTCCTCGACTTCGGCGCCAACTGGTGCGGCTATTGCCGCGCCGCCGAACCTTTGATCGAGAAGGCTGTCGCCGGGTTCCCTGCGGCCCGCCATACGAAGGTCGAGGACGGCCCCGGCCGGCCGCTGGGCCGCTCGTTCCGCATCAAGCTGTGGCCGACCGTCGTGGTCCTGAAGGATGGGCACGAAATCGCGCGCGTGGTGCGCCCGGCCGATGCCGACAGCGTGCGCCAGGCGCTGGCCCAGGCGGGGGCATGAGCGTTGCAGCAGCCGGGGGCGCGACTACCCCCAACAAGCCACGCACCGTCCTGTTCGCCAGCCTGATCGGCACCACGATCGAGTTCTACGACTTCTATATCTATGCCACCGCCGCGGTGCTCGTGTTCCCGCGCCTGTTCTTCCCGAGCGCCGACCCCGGCGCCGCCGTGCTGCAATCGCTGGCCACCTTCGCCATCGCCTTTTTTGCGCGGCCGGTCGGCTCGGCCGTGTTCGGCCACTTCGGCGACCGCGTCGGCCGCAAGGCGACGCTGGTCGCGGCCCTGCTCACGATGGGCATCTCGACCATCCTGATCGGCCTCTTGCCCACCTATGCGCAGATCGGCGTGGCCGCGCCGCTTTTACTCGCGCTGTGCCGCTTCGGCCAGGGACTGGGACTGGGCGGCGAATGGGGCGGGGCGGTGCTGCTGGCGACCGAGAATGCCCCGCCGGGCAAGCGCGCCTGGTACGGCATGTTCCCGCAACTGGGCGCCCCGATCGGCTTCTTCCTGTCGGGCGGCGTGTTCCTGCTGCTGGGCGAACTGATGAGCGACGAAGCCTTCTTCGCCTGGGGTTGGCGCATTCCCTTCCTGGCCAGCGCGATCCTGGTGATCGTGGGCCTGTATATCCGTCTCAAGATCACCGAGACGCCCGACTTCCAGAAGGTCCTCGATAGCAAGGCGCGGGTTAAATTGCCGGTGGTGACCGTGGTGCGCGAGCACGGCCGCGCGCTGGTGCTCGGCACCCTGATCGCGCTGTCGACCTTCGTGATCTTCTACCTGATGACGGTGTTCGCGCTGAGCTGGGGCACCGGCCAGCTGGGCTATACGCGCCAGCAGTTCCTGGTGATGCAGCTGGGCGCGGTGGTGTTCTTCGCGCTCACCATTCCGCTGTCGGCGCTGCTGGCCGACCGCCGCGGACGGCGCAATGCGATGATCCTGGTGAGCGTCGCGATTGCCGTGTTCGGGCTGCTGTATGGCCCCCTGTTCGGTGCCGGTGGCTGGTTCGCGGTGGCGGCGTTCATGGTGCTCGGCATGTGCCTGGTCGGTTTTACCTACGGCCCGCTGGGCACCTTGCTGGCCGAGATGTTCCCGGCCGAGGTGCGCTACACCGGCGCCTCGCTGACCTTCAACTTCGCCGGCATCCTCGGCGCCTCGGTGGCGCCATATATCGCGCTGTGGCTGGCCACCAACTACGGCATCGCCTATGTCGGCTACTACCTGAGCGGCGCCGCCCTCATCAGCCTGGCGGCGCTGGTGCTGGCGAAGGGCCTGGCGCCACGATGAGGTTCGGACGCTTGGCGGCGCGCGCGCCCGGGACGGGCGATGCGGACTTCCTCGCCGCGCTGTACCTGGCCACGCGCCCGGATCTCGGCGCGTTGCCGGTGCCGCGCAGCGTCATCGAGGGCATCGCGCGCCACCAGCAGCAGCTGCAGCTAGAAGACTATGCGCGGCGTTATCCCGGCGCCGAGACCTGGCTGGTGGAAGAAGAGGGCATGGCGGTGGCGCGCCTGGTGCTGGACCGCTCGGAGGAGGCGTTGCGGGTGGTCGACCTGGCGGTCGCGCCGGCAGCGCGCAGGCAGGGGATTGCGCGCGAACTGCTGACGGCCTTGCAGGCACGGGGCGGCGCCATCGCCCTGCGCGTGCGCGTCGAGAACAGCGCCGCGCGGGCGCTGTACGCCAGCCTCGGATTCACCGTCCGGCGCGACGAGGGCGCCGCCCTCGAATTAGCCTGGATGGGTCAGAACGAATAGACCATCGTCAGCGAGGTCTGGGTATCGGTGTTCTTCTTGTCTTCCGGGACGATGCTGTCGTTGCGGATGCTGAACCCGGCCTTCATCTGCATGCTGCCGTTGATCTTGGTGGACAGCGAGGTCTCGGCCACCGAGTGCGTATTGCCGGTACCCTTCTCGACGCTGACAGTCTGGGCGAAGAAGGCCGACGGGCTGACCTGCCAGCGGAACTGGGCCGCGCCGCGCACCGTCATGCCGCGCTCTTCCTCGACCTCGTCATCATCGCTGTAGCGCTTGCCGATCGAATAACCTGGACCGATTTCGACGTCGAGCGTCTTGTCGGGGGAGGTGTACCAGCGGGTACCGTAACCGACGCCGATGGTCGAGTACTCGGTGTAGGCGCCGAACTTGTCGTTGACGTGGCTGCCGATGATGAAGGCACGGCGGCCGTCGCCCATCAGCTTGCGCGATGCCTTGGCCGAGGTCGCCCAGCGCTCGGCCGAGCGGCTGCGCTGGCGCACGCCGTCGTCGTCCTCGTATTCGTCTTCCTTGAAGTAGCCGCTCGCAATGAACTCGTGGCTCCAGCGGGCAGTTTCGTGGCGCGCATCGATCTTGCCAGTCACCGAGGTACCGCGCGTGTTGCCGGACGTCGTGATTGCGCCCAGTTCGGCCGAGGTGAACCAGCCGCCATCGGGAATGACCGGCTTGGCCACCATCAGTGGCGCGTGGACGTCGCCGATTTGCGGGAGGTCGGGGGCGGCCAGTGCCGCGCCATGGACGCCGGCAAATGCCAGCGCCAGGATCGGGAGTGATTTCATCAGCATGTGTGCGGCCGCATGGTCCGCCCCAGGAGCAGGGGCGCTGGCACGGCCGGCTGTCGTTGGTGGATCGTGCGCGGCGAGTTCAGCCGCAAATTGCAGGACATTGTAACGCAAAGACAGCGTATTGCCATGCAATCGGGCATGATCGCTGCGGCAAGGCTTATCAGGTATCTACTCGGTTGCCTGCTCACGTGCCGATATGGATGATCTTGAACGCGAACAGTCCGGCAATCACCCAGACCACCGGCTTGACCTCGCGCGCGCGGCCGGTCAGCAGCTTGAGCACGGCGTAGCTGATGAAGCCGAACGCGATGCCCTCGGCGATCGAATAGGTAAACGGCATGCCCAGCGCGGTCACCGCAGCCGGGATGCTTTCGGTGGTGTCGCCCCACTCCACGTCGCCCAGGTCGGACAGCATCAGGCAGGCCACGAACAGCAGCGCCGGCGCGGTCGCGTAGGGCGGCACCACGGCCGCCAGCGGCGCGATGAACAGGCAGGCCAGGAACAGTGCGGCCACCGTCAGCGCGGTCAGCCCGGTGCGTCCGCCGGCCTGCACGCCGGAGGCGCTTTCGAGGTAGGCGGTGGTGCTCGACGTGCCCAGCACGCTGCCGGCGACGATGGCGCCGCTATCGGCCAGCAGGGCCTTGTTGAGGCGGTCCATCTTGCCCTCGACCAGCAGGCCGGCGCGGCGCGCTACGCCCATCAGCGTGCCAGTGGCGTCGAACAGCTCGACCAGAAAGAACACCAGCACCACGTTCAGGATGCCGGCCGACAGGGCGCCCGGGATGTCGAGCTGGAGGAAGGTGGGAGCAATGGACGGCGGCGCCGAGAAGATGCCCCGGTAGGTATTCCCGCCAAAGAAGAAGCTGAGCACCGTCACCAGCACGATGCCGATCAGGATCGCGCCGCGCACCTTGAGCCGGTCGAGCGCGACGATGGCGAAGAAGCCGGCAACCGCCATGATCGCGGCCGGGGCATGCAGGTCGCCGGCCTTGACCAGGGTGGCTTCGTTGGCCACCACGATGCCGGCGTTCTTGAGCGCGATGAGCGCCAGGAACATGCCCAGGCCGACCGTGATCGCGACCCGCATCGAACGCGGGATGCCGTCGACGATCATGGCGCGCAATCCCACCATGGTGACCAGGATGAACAGGCAACCCGAGATGAAGACCGCGCCGAGGGCGGCCTGCCACGGGATGCCCATGCCGAGCACCACGGCGTAGGCGAAATAAGCGTTCAGGCCCATGCCCGGCGCCATCGCGATCGGGTAGTTGGCGTACAGGCCCATGATGGCGGTGCCGCCGGCGGCGACCAGGCAGGTCGCGACGAACACCGATTCCTTCGGCATGCCGGCGTCGCCCAGGATCGAGGGGTTCACGAAGATGATGTAGACCATCGTCAGGAAGGTCGTCAGCCCGGCCATCATCTCGGTGCGGATGGTGGTGTGGTTCTCGCGGAGTCTAAAGAATTTTTCGAGCATGGAGGGCTTTCGGCGGGGCGTTTTTGCCCGAAGCATAACACCGGCGCGGCCCGGCTGCATGAGGCGGTGGTACCATGCGATCCTGATCCCTTTCACCACACAGTCATGCCAAAGAATAAGCGTCCCGCACCCCGCACCTCGAACAATACGCGCGCAGCCGATAGCGGCGCCGACATCCATGCCGACGCCCAGCTGATGGCCGACATGGCCCTCGAGATCGCCGAGCGCGAGGACGAGGTGGGCGCCGGCAGCGAACTGGCGCGCGAGCAGCAGGAGGCGCTGGCCACGCTGGTGCGCAAGGCGATCCGCAAGAAGCGCGACGAGGTCCTGTACGAAGCGATCGAGGTCGCGCGCTACACCGACCCGCTGGCCTGCCGCCTGCTACGCGCGCGCATCGAAGAAGAAGCGGCCACGACGCGCATCCGGCGCGAGGACGGCCCCGAATACGAGATCGACGCCTTCCTGGTGCCGCTGTTCGTGCGCAGCCGCGGCGGCCTGGCGGCCCTTGAGACCTTCCAGGACGGGGCAGCGTTCGAGGCCCTGGCCGGCAGCTTCCAGGACCATGGCCTGGACAGCAAGGGCGCCCGCGTGGTGCTGCTGCAGCACGCCTACGACCTGGCCGAGATCGACCATATCGCCTACGGCGTCCTGCATGAGATGCTGCGCGAAGCCGCCGCTTCGCTGCTGGAAAAGAAGCTGCAGCCGGCGCCCACGATCCAGGCCAGCATGCGCGGCTGGACCGGCGAACCGGTGGCGCCCGACGAGACGGCGCTGGAACTGCGCTTCCTGCTGGGCTTCTCCCTCAAGCGCGCCGACGATCCCTTCTACCGTATTCCGCAGGACGAAGCCGGCAGCGACGCCTGGTTCGAGACGCGCGCGGCGCGCTACCGCGACTGGACGGTGGCGGTAGCGCCGCTGGTGGCGCGCTGCCTGGCGGCCGAGCCCGACCGCCTGGAGCTGAGCTTCCTGTACCAGGATCTGTTCTACGGCGCCAAGGAGCAGGGCGTGGCCGAGCTGGCGACGCTCGGCCTGCTGGCCGAAGCCAAGCGCCTGCTGGCTGCCAAGGACCTGGCGCCGGACGCGGTGCATGCGGCAGTGGCGCCGCTCGACCTCGATGGCGAGCACATCGTGCTGCGCGCCAACCTGTACGCCCTTGACGGCGGTCAGCCCTGGGGCAGCGTCGAGAAGGCGGTCGACCTGGCTGCCGACCTGACCGTCGAGGTCGACGAGCTGTGCGATGCGCTGCTGTCGCTGGGCCTGGAAGGGGTGTCGATCGCCGCAGGCTTCAGCGCCGACGGTCACGCCGAAGGCGCCGAGCCGTATCACGCGCGCTGAAACGCGACCCGGAAAGCGGTAAACCGGCGGTTTCGGACCGGTTTTTCGCTGCATTCCGACAACATTTTCGCCTGTTTTCGTAGTGGATTCGCCTGTATTGATGTAGGAGGCGCCTTACAGGAGATTGCCTCAATGACGGACTCTCCCTATGAAGCTCGGCAGTAGGATGCCCACTGGCCCGTGTGTCCGCTGAAATGTTGCCCCGCACAAATCAAAATATTACGAAAATTGCATGTTACGATTCCTGGGTCCGGCCTGGTTCAAGTGCAACGTCACATCCCTTGAGAGAGAGAAAAAGAACAGGCGCGGTTTCGAATATCAACAATATTGCGCCAGCCAAGGTGAAAGGAAATCAATATGCCGAACCTGATCGTGTTTTGCCATCTCCGCTGGGATTTCGTGTTCCAGCGTCCCCAGCACCTGATGACGCGTCTGGCCGAACACTACGACATCCTCTTCGTCGAAGAGCCGATGCATACCGAGGGTGAGGCACGCCTGGAAAAGACCCAGGTCGCGAAGAACATCACGGTCTGCCGTCCACATACCCCGATCCAGCAATGGGGCTTCCATGACGACCAGCTGCCAACGCTGCAAGCGCTGCTGGCCGACCTGGTGCCGGCCGGCGAAGAGCCGGTGGTCTGGTTCTACACCCCGATGGCGCTGCCGCTGCTGCAAGGCCTCAAGCCGTCGAAGGTGGTCTACGACTGCATGGACGAACTGGCCATGTTCAAGAACGCACCCAAGCAATTGCTGCAGCGCGAGAGCGCACTGCTGAACATCGCTGACGTCGTGTTCACCGGCGGCCCGAGCCTGTACCAGTCCAAGCGCGACCGCCACGCCAATGCCCACTGCTTCTCGAGCAGCGTCGACGCCGCCCACTTCCGCCAGGCGCAGGACACCTCGATCTCGCATCCGGACCAGGCCCACATTGCGCATCCGCGCCTGGGCTTCTATGGCGTGATCGACGAGCGTTTCGACGTCGACCTGGTGTCGAGCATGGCCGATGCGCATCCTGAATGGCAGATCGTGCTGGTCGGCCCGGTGGTCAAGATCGACCCGGCGACCCTGCCGAAGCAGCCGAACGTGCACTACATGGGCCAGCGCACCTATAACGAGCTGCCGCAGTTCCTGGCCGGCTGGGACGTGTGCCTGCTGCCGTTCGCCATCAACGATTCGACCAAGTTCATCAGCCCGACCAAGGTGCTCGAGTACATGGCGGCCGAGCTGCCATCGGTCTCGACCCCGATCACCGACGTCAAGGTGCCCTACGGCGACGTGGTGGAAATCGCCGCATCGCACGCCGACTACATCGCCGCCTGCGAACGCCAGGTGGCCCTGTCGGCCGACGACCGCCAGGCCATGGCCACGCGCATGCGCGAAGTGGTGGCCGGCACCTCGTGGGACCTGACCGCCAGCCGCATGCACCAGCTGATCGGCAGCGCCGAATCGGGCAACAAGGTCGAGCGCTTCTTCGCTACCAGCCAGGACGTGCAGGACACCCCGCGCGTGGCCGCCGAGCCGACGTCGGTCGCCCAGGTCGGCTGATAGGGCACTGATCGACTGCTCCAATGAACAGCGGCCGGCGCTTCAAGCGCTGGCCGCTTTTTTTCGTGTCAGAGTCTAATGCCGTTAAGTTAGCGCCACTGTGGGGTGGGCGGCTCGCCGCCCACGCGTTCAAACAACATCTGCTACGCCTTAGAGGCAATGTGGTCTGAACGCGTGGACGGCAAAGCCGCCCCGCCGGCCACGTCCACCCTACAGCGCCTAACTTAACGCCATTCGTGCCAGAGTCCACTAAACTCGTCTGAGCACGTCCTCAATGGCCTCGACCGTGGCCGGCTTGGTCAGGTGCTCGTCGAACCCCGCGGCGCGCGTGCGTTCGCGGTCAGCTTCGCCGCCCCAGCCGGTCAGCGCCACCAGGTGCATCCCGTCGAAGCGGCCATCGGCCCGGATCGCCGCCGCCACCTCGTAGCCCGACATCCCCGGCATGCCCAGGTCCAGGAACACCACGTCCGGCTTCAGGCTGGCCAGCATGCGCAGCGCCTGGCGGCCGTCATTGGCGACCGGCGCGCTGTGGCCCAGCATGTTCAGCAGGGCGGCCAGGGTCTCGGCCGCGTCGCGGTTGTCGTCCACCACCAGTACGCTGCGGCCCGGCGGCGCGTCGTCCACGGCCGCCAGCGCAGCATCCGGCGTTGCTGGCGCAGCAGTCACCGCCAGCGGCAGGCGCACCGTGAACACGCTGCCGGCATTGGTGCCGGCGCTGTCGGCGGTCACGGTCCCGCCATGCAGCTCGACCAGGCTGCGCACCAGTGACAGCCCGATGCCCAGCCCGCCCGAGCCGGGCTGTTGCGCCTGGCCGACCTGGGTGAACATCCGGAATACCTCTTCGAGCGCTTCCGGCGCGATGCCGATGCCGTTGTCCGACACCGCCACCACGGCGCAGTCGCCATCGCGTTCGGCGGCCAGCACGATGCGCCCGCCCTTGGGCGTATAGCGCGCCGCGTTGTTGAGCAGGTTGCTGACCACCTGGGTCAGGCGGGTGGGGTCGGCGTCGAGCATCAGCGCTTCGTCCGGGATGCGCAGGTCGAACTGGTGGCGCGCGGCCTCGATCAGCGGCATGCTGGTTTCCAGCGCCGCATGCAGGATCGCGGCGAGGTCGACCCGCTCACGCCGCAGCACCACCTGGCCGCGCGTGATCCGCGCCACGTCGAGCAGATCATCGACCAGGTTGACCAGGTGGTCCAGCTGGCGTTCCATGATCTCGTGCACGCGCGTCACGGCGGCGACGTCGCCCGGCGCGCGGCGGATGAACTGCAGGCCGCTGCGGATCGGCGCCAGCGGATTGCGCAGCTCGTGCGCCAGGGTGGCCAGGAATTCAGTCTTGAGGCGGTCGGCCTCGGACAGGTCGTCGGCCATCTGGCGCAGCGCCACCTCGGAGCGGCGCCGTTCGGTGACGTCGGAGAACAGCACCGCGACGCGGCGCTGTTCGGGACCGCCCAGTCGGGTGGCGTAGACGTCGTACCAGCGCTGCAGGCCCTTGGCCTCGTTCTGGAAGCGCACCGCCTCACCGGTCTCGGCCACCTTGCCATAGGTGTCGAACCAGTGCTGCTCGTGGACCGGCACCATCTCGCGCACGGTGCGGCCCACCGCGTCCACCAGACCGGTCTGCTTGATGAAGGCGGGATTGGCCTCCACGAAGCGGTAGTCGGTCGGGCGGCCAGTCTCGTCGTACAGCATGTCGATCACGCACAGGCCCTCGTCGATCGAGTCGAACACCGTGCGGTAGCGTTCCTCGGTGGCGCGCAGCTGCTGCTCGGCGACCAGCTGACGGGTGGCGTCGATCACCACGCCGCGCACCTCGACCGGCGTGCCGGCGGCGTCGACCTCGACGTGGCCGCGCGCGATGACCCAGCGCCAGCCGCCTTCCTGGTGGATCCGGTAGGTCGCGCCATAGGCGCCGCGGCGCGCAATGGCGTCGTCGATCAGCGCCTTGGTGGGCGCAAGATCATCGGGATGGATGGTGGCCAGGTAGTGCGCCAGCGGCGCGCGCTCGCGCTCTTCGCGCGGCACCCCGAACAGGTCGGCCACGCGGATGTCGGCGACGACTTGGTCGCCGTCCATGGTCCATGACCACACGCCCAGCTCGGCCGCCTCGATGATGCGTTCAAGGCGCTGGCGCGTTTCGTTCAGCGCCGCCTCGGCGCGCTGGCGCTCGACCTGGGTGTCGAAGGCGCCGAGGTAGAAGCGCGCCTTGGCACGCACGATGGTGGGGGAGAGCGGCTCGGACAGCACGGCGATTGCGCCGGCCTCGTACAACAGCTCCTGCGCGAAGGGCAACGGAACCGGGAGCCCGATGGCGACGATCGGGGTATGGCAGGCGCGGGCTTCGCCACGCACTGCCGCCACGACCTGCAGCATGCCATCGGCGTCGCCCGAATAACCGACCAGCACCATGGCAAAGTCGCGTCCGCGCACGTATGCGAGGCCTTCCTCCAGCGAGAAGGCCTGGACGATCGTCTGGCCGAACTCGGCGAAGACCTGGGTGACGACAGGATCGGGCGCAGGACGCTTGCAGATGAACAGGACGCTGGCGCGGCGTTCGCTCGGGATGGGGTCGCTCAAAATGCTTCACGCCTCTATTTATGATGATGGAAGCAATCTACGGCGCGCCGCGGGGCCTGTCAACGGTGTGGCCCCACGGAAATGATTTGCGACCCGAAGTTCAGGGCTTGTCAGGCACCTGCTGCGAGGCCACCGGCGTTTTCAGCGCTTCGGGCAGGGCGTCCGCGATGCCGTTCGACGGCGCCTGGCCAATCCGGCGCGCCTCATCGGAATGCTGGTCGAGGCTGACTTCTTCGGCGACGTCGAAACGGCCGTCTTCCGCGCCTTCTTCACCTGGCAACAGGTTCTCGGAACGCTGGTCCTGGCCTCCGGCGGGAACTGCGCCATCCTGCTTGCGGTCTGATTGTTCGGGTGCGCTCATGGTGTCCTCCTGTAGACGATGCTAGATGGGCCGATTATGGCCCAGGCACCATGCAGCGGGCGCACGCCAGTCGCCCGCGACGCCGCCCTGCGTTCAACGGTCACGCGGCTTGCGCGGCAGGTTCTTTTCCAGGATCGCCCACAGGATCAGGCCATAGGCCAGCAGGCGGATCAGATAGTGCAGCGGCGAATCCTCGCCGCCGTTATCGCGCATCACCGCATACACGCGGTGCAGCCCCTCGATCGTGAATGAAAGGGCGAAATACAGGAAGAACCGGTCGCCGCTGCTGCGCCAGAAACGCACAAAGAACAGGGCGATCGTCAGGGATGCCATGGCGATCGCGCCGGCCATCAGATGGGTCATCGCTTACTCCTTCTCGTAGATCAGGCCATACAACAGCAGCGCGCAGGCCACCAGTGCGCTGGCCTGG
>Ga0265780_10002295_pt1 | contig 26110 bp, 16 predicted proteins | sample P1T30metagenome_FD_192432 | JGI IMG/M metagenome (GOLD analysis project Ga0265780, IMG submission 192432) | Plant litter microbial communities from East Loma Ridge, Irvine, California - P1 T30 | ecosystem: Environmental > Terrestrial > Plant litter > Unclassified | place: USA: California...
CCACGCACCCTCAGCGTATGGGGCGCAACGGTGATGCCGTAAACCTAAAAGAAAGCCACAGCGCGCGAAGGATTCGCCAGAGCAGAGCAGAGCATTGCCAGCAGGGCCTCTCGGTTGCTCCCGGGGGCGTATTTTGGGTGGATCTAGGAATGCACACTAACCCAGAGCATCCAGCCTTGTGCGACCACACCTTGTCTCGAGGACTCTGCCCTTCCTGCCAATGAGCGGCGATCCCCAACACCGCGAACGCGTTCGCAGAGATCACAGAATCCTGCGGAAATGGCTTGGGTTGCGTCCGGCTTCCCAGCTTCCTGGCTACCGTCGTGGTGTGCTTGCTGGAACCTATGCAAGCAGCGCCGTTCCCCCATTGCCGGGAAACCCGTTCGATTGGCGCAGAGCGTTCCCAGCGACTTTTCGCCGTGTGTGCTCGCACGTCTGGCCTGTCGTTGGCGATGTAGAGGTAGAGGTCAGAAAGGTAAAAGCCCAAGGGTCAGACAGGGCCCCTCCATCGTTCCTTTCTGAAACGCTCTCCTTTCCTAGTACGCAGGAAACCTTCGTCCTTTGGATGACACACGCCACACCCACACTTTTACTTACATCTTGATCTCGCTGACGGGCGTGTCACGAGCCCTGGGCGGACCCAACAGACATCTCCACTTCTTCTTTCGCCGCCCCCCGTTGCGAGCCAGACAAGACAAGAATTCTCCGAGAAGCTCTCGGTAGCATCAAACCTTGGAGCATCCCGCACGCGCTTCGCGCACATCACCTTTTCAGCACACGCAATCACAGTCACAGCAGTCACGCGCCTCAACCTTCAAGCTTCCCACTCGTTGTGGGGAGTTGGAGGAGGAGGAGTCCACACCGCGTGCCCGCTCCCGTGCTGGGACCCTCGTTGCCGACCTTTACCTCTGACGACAACAGAACGCAAACTTCTGGGATGTGGAGACGGCTCGCGCGTTGAACCATGGGTCGAGAGTATGTCGTGGCGCGATATGGTGCTTTCGCCGATTGTTCTTTCTACTGGGAGCTCGTCAGGCACAGCAAAGCTGCGTCTGGACGTGATACCCCTGGACGAGATAGCGGCGTTACATGGAGGAGGTGCATTGTGAAGCTGGCTGAGTTTCGGGGTAGAGAGCGTAGGGAGAAGAGTTCAAGGATGATGCGTCTGTTGTGGTCGAATGCTAAGTTTTCATTGAAGTCGTAGGGGTATGATGGATCGAGGTGTTGCTGTACTACCTAGACGCGATATCGTCAATGCTTCTTTCGACGGTGACAGCTCAGTCGCGAGTGTCAAGCCGTGAAAGATCGAACGTGAATGCAACAACTAGGAGTCTTTCATCTCAGTGTCGGCATCGTCTTGAGCGTCATCATCCTCCTCAATCCCTTGCCACTCGTCTTCCCACTCATCGTCGCCCTCCTCCTCTCCCTCCTTCTCAGGTCCCAAAATGCCATCCAAGCCTGCCACAAGCTCCTCGGCATGTTGCTTCAATCGCTCGTCTTCGTACTCGATGCGCTTGTACAGCTTGAGCGCCGTCTTCAGCCAACGCCTGCTGCCCTTGTAGATCGCCCCCAGATTTGACTCGAGCTCCGCGTCGGTCATGCCGGCGCGTGCAGGGCCAACATCGCCCTGCTCGGTCTTCTTGGCGATGAGGTACTGGCACCAGCCGCCCAGATACCACGCCTCCACACTCTCGTCGTCTTCAAGCACAAGTCTCTCCAACACGTCCATGGCGTTGCTTTCCAGCTCAGCCTCCATCAAGAGACGCGAGAGCGAGATGCGGGTGGCAAAGTCAGGGACAGAGGAGTCCTCGGGATCGAGGTCCTTCCACACGCCCATGGAGCGCTTGAGAGCCGCTTGCGCGTCTTCCTTTTTCTCCTGCGAAAGACGCACAGAAGCCAGAGTCTGCAAGATCTCAGGGCTCGTCTCGTCCTCGGCAGCCATAGCCTGGGTGATCAAGTTCTCACACCGCGCCTCAGCATCGTCCTCCCACGACAGATCCGTCATGTAGACCTCCACAATCCCGCACAACGCATTAGCAAGCTTGCGCTTCTTCTCGACGCGCAGCAGGAGGAGGGCCTCCTCGTCCAATCCGGTGGCTTGCCCGGACTCGAGAGCGGCGATTTCATTCTGCAGAGCCTGTGCGCCCTTCTCAAACCACGCCACGCTCTGCTTGCCCCCTTCCTCCGCCAGCTGTGCGAGCCAGAGGAACTTCTCCGCGCCGTCGGCCAGAGCTCCGCCCACGGTGCCCATGGGATCGAGTTTGACGGCCTGCTCGAAGTAGCCGCGAGCGGCGTCGACCTCGCCCAGCTCGACGCTGATTTCGCCCAGCAGATTCAGCGCGGGCAGGGCCTCGGTGACGGAGCGGTTTTGCACGATCCCGTAGAGTTTCTGCGCTTGCTGGAGGGCTTCTGCGGGCTGCTGCTGCTCGATGAACGTCAGGGCGGCGGCGTAGAGCTGCTCGGGCGTCTCGTTGGTGGGCGCCATTTTCTTGGCTTCCTTGCGGGCTTGTTTTTTGGCTTTGTCGTTTGGCTTTGACTTTGCCATTACTTGTATTGTCGTTGAAGTGAAGTGGTTATTTCCTTTTTTATGTCAAGTTGTATTTTTCTTGGTTTGGACGATTATTTGGCTGTGGAAGACTTTTTTACGGGTCTGGCGGAACAGCGATCTCGAAAGCCCTGGCGCTGCTGCTCTTAGCCCGATCGTGTTGAGCCGTGCTTGCGACATCCCACTTCAAGTTCAAACGAAGCCTTTCAACCTGTAGCTGTGCTCACTCCAATTTAGCGATAGCCAATTGCAACCCTACAGTAACGCAAAACAACCCAAATCAAGAGCATCTCAACCGTGAAATAGAAGGAGACCCTCCCACACATCCACCACAATGGGCCGCGAAGAACAAGTCGAAGAGCGCGAAGTGCTCGACTCGATCTTCCCGGAAGAAATCACAGACGTCAGCGAGACCGAATACCGCATATCCATGCAGCTGGACGTCCCGACGCGAGAAGAAGACGAAGAGCCGCCAGTGATCCAACTAAACGTCCGCTACGGCGAAGCCTACCCAGACGAAGCGCCGACCCTCGACATCACCGCCCCGCCAAACGCCGCCCGGCACGAGCACCTAGATGTCCACGAGGACAAGGCCCGGCTGCTGCAAGCCCTGGCGCCTACGATCGAGGAGAACCTGGGGATGGCGATGGTGTTTACCCTGTATTCGACGCTGAAGGACGAGGCCGAGTCGCTTATCATGGAGCGCCAGAATGCTGTCAACGAGGCGCACGAGCAGGAGCTGAGGAAGGCGGAGGCGGAGGAGAACCGCAAGTTCGAGGGCTCCAAAGTGACGCCTGAGTCGTTCAAGAAGTGGCAGGCTGAGTTCAAGCTGGAGATGGAGGCGCTGAAGCAGAGGCAGAAGGAGCAGGCCGAGGCGGAAGAAAAGAAGAAGAACAGGGGCAAGGTGGACGAGAAGAAGATGTCTGGCAGAGCGCTTTGGGAAGCTGGCTTGGCTGGCAAGGGCGCAGAGGACGAGGAAGACGATGGAGAGGATGCGATCACAGAGGACATGAGGAAGGTGAAGGTGCAAGAATAAAAGTAAGAGGGTGATCGATTCTCACGATCGGTGGTATTAACGCTGTTGGGAATACCATGAGCCCAAAAATCCTCCTGCGCCTCGCTGGGAAAGCAATATCACACACGCACGCACAAAGGCTGTGCGAGAACAGTGACTCTGTCGAAAGTCAAAACGCCCAAGGCAAAGCATCGCCCCGGGCACTGTTCCGACTCAAACCGCCCCTTCTTTCAGCTCCCACATGTCCTTCCACGTGATCTGCTGGCTCATTGCTGCATGAAGCAGCCAGTCCGACTTTACGATCCTTGCCTCCAGGTCCTGCTTCGCCGCGAGCTCTGCAAACGACTTCCACAGTTTCTGCTCAGGTTCGCTGGTCCCGGAGACGAGGTAGACGTGATCGTATTCTTCGTCGCCTCCTTGGTGCTGGCTCTCTCCTCCCGCACTCGGGTCGTCTCTCAGCCTGCGCTTGGGGATTGTAGTGCCTGTCCTGCCTTGGTACATCATTGGATTGCCGCCGTTGAGGGTGATGATGGACTTGAAAGTGTCGAAGGTTCCTGGGATGTCGCGGGTGACGAATATGCTCCAGCCTCGGAAGAGCTTGTGGTCATTGATCTTAGCCCTTTCCAAGGCCTCGGAAAGGACGAATCCCATTCTCTTCTCGGCGTCTCTATCTTGCAGCGTGGCTGGATCCTCGAGTAGCTTCTTTTGCTTTAGTGCGGCATCGAGGTAGTTGGTGTCCACAACGAGAGGCGCCGAGGCCAAGGCGCAGACGAATTTGGGCGTACGCAAGATCTTGGGAGCGACCAGGATGTCGACGTCTTTCGGGTCTTGTGTCAGTTGTATCCCGAGCAAACGCAGTGTCTTCCTGTCTTCGTCTTCCTTTTTCGGCTTGCCCACCCATCTCTCATCACCAGTGACCATCATTCTGTGAACGACCGGCGGCAAGCTTGGGTTCCCGTCCTTCGCGTCTTTTGAAGTTTTTGCTTTCTTCGTGGGTTTCGTCGGCTTCTGTGTTTCGCCGTCGCTAAGATCGCTTCCTTGTGCTGTCACGTCGTAAGTGTTCTCAGCGCTCGTCCGCTTCTTTGACTTCTTCGTTGGTGGCGCCATGGGAGCTGGGGAGCTTTGTTCGTCGAGATGGCTTGACCTCCGTCCTCCATGTACCACTCCGCCTTTGCGCTTCATCTCGCGTGAGAATAGTGCAATGTCCTCGGCTGCCGAGTGGATGGCGCCCATCGCCTTGGTCTTCGATGCTCTACCGGTACTAGCGATAGGAGACTCGTTCTCCTTTTCGTCAAAGGCTGGTCGCGGCGTTGCGACCGAGGCAGATTTGGAGGGCCTACCGACTCGCTTTTTCACCGTCTTGGGTTCCTCGGGCTGCTCGGGCTCCTGCGGTTCGTCGGCTTCGGTTTCAGCATCCTCTGGGGGCGCTGGAACGTCCGAATGTTCCTCGTGATCCGAAAGTGTGTGGCTGGTGGCATCCGAAGCCTTTTGTGGCGACCTCTTGTTCGCCGGTCTTGAAGGCGTGACTTCCTTGGGGAAGAACTTGCGCTCCACTTGCTTCAGGTCGAGAGACATGTTGCCACAGACTTCTCCCAAATTAGAGCGAGGTGGGAAGAGGGTGTATTTCGGGCAGCTCAGTGGCATGACAGTGCATTTTGCGTAGCTTTCTTCCAGCCACAGGTGATTGATGATGTTGATGTTCCACTCCTTGGCGGCGTCGACTTTCTCGCTCTGCTCATGTGCGGTGATGAGATGTGTGTTGTCTTGCTTGAATGTCTTCGTGAATTCCGCGCCGCAGTGTCTGACAAGGGTTTCAAGGTAGATTCGAGCCTCTCCCGAGTAATTGGAAACGCTTATCTTCATGTTCTCGAAGCCCGGCAAGCCTCGTTTGGGGACCGGATAGTGAAGAAGCTTGTTGGTTGGGCAAGTCCAGTGATTCCTGTTGATGACATGATACAACCAGGCCAAGCTGGCGACCTCTTTGTGGGATCTTGATGCGTGGAGATACTCGGGGCCCTCACGGTAGCGGCCAACATAGACATCAGCGTCCTTCACATCGTTGTTCAAAGTGCCGCCTCCTTGACGGATGATGGCTTCCAACGTGGCACGAAGATGTACACTAAGCTGAAGGTCACCGCAGAGATACACCTGTTTACCAGCAAAAGCGTTGAGGCTCTTGCGCATCTCCGATGGCGAAGACGGAGGGGATATGTCAGGTGCGCGAACCGGTTGATCGGTGCTTGCGTCTTCAAGATGAGGTGACGGGATGACCCTTGGCAGTTTGTCGAGATCGTGTCTCAGGATTTCCGGGTCCGGAAACAGGTAAGGGCCCTCGTTGATCTTCTTGCCTAGCTTTAAGCAGATGTCGAACCAATGCGGCAGAAGGATCTTGCAGTTGATGCCTTTTGCTCGTGCAATAACGCACTTTTCGTGACTCTCGTCGGTGGTAACAATGTGTGTGCACAGCTTCGTCAAAGGGTTGCTGAACTGCCCTCCCAGTGCAAGAACTCCGGCCATGATGGCTTCCTTGTCGCCCTCGGGGAGAGTCGCAGATGTGAGAACAACATCTTGGAAGTACTGACTGGGATCCGGACTGTATGGTCGTGCGTTTGTCATCTTCTCTTTCTTCACGCTTACGTGCACCCACATGGGTCGGACCACGTCTTTGCCCAGGCTGAGGGCAGTTGTGTACTGAGGGAAGTCGATGTGGGTTGAGATGATGTGCGACAGATCTTCGAGCGCTGGGATGGTACCATTCTCGCTGAGAGGCACAAACTCTGCACCTTCATCATCGAGGCATTCTCGTAGCTATACATCGGTCAGTACATGTAACAACACTTGCTAAAGTCTCATGTGGCTTCCTACCAGTCTGGTCTTGTCGCCAGACAGATCGTCGCTGGGGATGATGGTGTAGCGAACACCATCGAAGATAGGGCCGCGCTCTTCCTCTTCCATGATTGCGGTGGCAGGGATGCCCAGGACTCTGTCCGGAGATTTGCCTCTTCGAGTGTTCTGTGGTGATTCTAGAAGTGGTGCTGAGTGTAGGTAGGTCCCGCTCATCACCAAACGCGTCATTCCATCGCGACCCTGTCGCGAGACACACGTGCAGTGAAGTGGTTCTTTCGGCAAGAGTTGCTAGCGCCCGCTCTTCCGCTCCACCTCCGAGCTTGCCCGCACTTTGTATAATAATCGAGACTTCTCATCCGAGACTTTCTCAGTTTTCTTCCTTCATCACGCTATCAGGCAACTCGACAACCATGGCGGCGCCAGCACAGCCAATGCGCATTTCGGTGCATGCTGCAGACTCACGCGCAGTCTGCTCATACCACCGCAAATCGCTTTGAGCTACTGGCCTGCATTCACTCACTCACCCGGATCGCACACAGCTCGGCGCTCAAAGGTAAGAACGCTCACTCCCCCTCGGCGAGACACTATCACCAAAGGATGTTTTATACACGAACAATCCAATTCCTATAGCGTCATGAAGGAACTATACAACTCTAGAATTACTCTGATCATTTGTGATCTTCCATCTTGATGCACAATCACACCAAGCAAGTACATCAGCTGACATCAATCCAAGGATTTGCATCTGGCATGCTATATTTCAGACGAGGTTTGACCTTCAGATCATCTCCACGCGCCACGCTCAAGCAATTCTCTCAAAAGGTAAGACACGACCCCTCTTCTCCTCACCACCCCTCCGATTGATGATATCGTGACAAATGGCATTCCTCGAACATGAATATACTATGTTGAATGTTGTCTAAACTTAAGTTTCAGCCTTGTCTGACACTTACACTTCTTTACCACTTACTATGAGCATCGCTTGTGTGAATCATCACTAACAATCTTTATAGGTAATTCACTCTTCTTCCCACACTGCACATTTCCACGATGAGACCTACAACGCAACGGGCGGACAGACCGAGTATCTGGTCAGCATCCGCAAAAAGCGAGGACGTACAAATCCTCGTGGGTGTTTGGTCAGGTGCTTGATTGTTGAGAAAGCGTCGACTGACCTATGCCCTGCATCGCTTCATACACACATGATCGACTCTTGAGAACGTAGTACTGACTCCGTGTTCTCAGGTTAGCACACACTCTTTCTTCTTCACACCTCTGCAATGATGAACAAACTATTCACACTGTTTGAACGGCCCATGGTGTAAACGACTGTGGGCTGTTATGAACGTACAACTACACTGAAAATTCTGATTTAATGAGGTATGTTCAGCCAATCTTCAACCAGCTTTGAGCCATCACTAACATCTTTCCCAGCCTGATACTGCAGAGCTTACGCCCTTCAATTTTTGAGGAGTCTTTAGTGACACCTTACTGACTGGCATTACAGTGATCTGATATCCTTGATGAGATGATCTTTACCAAATGGTACGTCCCTCAATCCTCATCAACACTACCTTTCTCTTGTGATGTCAACATCTTCTCTGCAATTTTATTGGAGAATCATACACAAACACGAAAATCAAAATCTCTGAAGATGATTGGCTTTGAGCGAGGCGCATTCTCTAAAACTTTGAGCATCTGCTAACGACTCTCATAGATAGTCATGATGTTCGATAACGTCGACTTGGCTTTTGGGGGGGCAAACGGCTTCGCGTTAGAGCAGCCAACTTGAACATATAGTTTATGAATGAATGGTACGTTTCTCTTACACTTGCCTGTCTTTTCCTGATGAACAAAAAACTATTTATTTCGCTGTGTTCTTTCCGAGCTTACGCGATGGCGACAAATCCAATCACTTTGGAGAACTGAAAACGACCACCCCTTCACAATTGTTCGAGAACTTTGCCCAGTGAGCCTGGCTAACGAACATTTAGATGAATCAGCCACGCGTTCCAAAACGCTCTCCTTACATACCCAAATTTTACAAAATGAACCATGACTTCTTTAAACTCCTGCCTGCATTCTTCGCTTCTCGTTCTGCTCATCGGCCTTGACGGTGCTTGCTCCTCATCTTGTCGCGCAGCCGGGCCACCCACACGCTCTCTCGCTCCCTCGGTCTGCTCAAAACAGTTTCACAGTGAAGTGACGGGGTGCAGGGTTAGGGTTGGGGTTACACCCTCCCACACCAGACCGACATTGTCAAGGGACTTGCCCACTGGAGCATCGTTACAAGTATAAAACACAGATAGAACATTGGGCAGCATTGGTACAAGGTTTTTGTCGCGTCTGTCTGATAGTCACAACCGTGTGTCGACCAATGGGCGCAATCTTTCTGGCATTGGGCTGAAAAGATGTAGGAGGCATCTATCTCTACGCATTTACATGCCCTCAACATCAACACTGACGAATCTGGCTCCCCCCACCCCTCTCCTCCCTCCCAATCTACACACCAAACACACTCTTCAACAACGTCTGCGCAAACGCCCCCGAGCCAGGCGTCCCGACGCACCGCCTAAGACGATTGCCCGCCCCGCCACTCAGCCAGTTCCCATGATCCCCCGAAACCTCCTCGAGCGACTCATCCGTCCTCTTCCGCCGACTGCGCTGGTCAACAACGCACATCCCCCGCGTCCACTGCCCGCTAGTCTCCACCCTCAGATCCTCGTCCTCGACAAGCTCCCATTTGGGATTGTCCTGATCGATGCAATACCAAACCGTCAGCGGATCGTGCAGCTCGAGCCCCACGTCGTCGCCCGTAAGCTTGTCCTGCAACGACTCGACTTTGCGGAACGTCGATTCCAGCCAGGCGGAGGTCCAGGTCGCGAGGGGAGATTGGATGGCTATCAGGGGCGCGGTGGCGGCGCGGAAGGTGCCGCGGGTTAGGGCGTGTTTGCTTGTTATGTCGAGGGGGAAGAGGGTTGCTTTCAGGCGGCGGGAGAGTTTGGACGGGTAGGCTGAGAGGTATGGGGGTGGTTCTGAGGAGTTCGGGGTTGCTTGTTGGCCGGAAGGGGTGGGTGGGGTCGGGGGCATGGTTGTGTGCGGGTTGGGGGAGGTGAGGGCGTAGACGCGCGCGGCGGAGATAGTGTCTGCGAAGGTGTTGAATTCGGCGACCGGGGTCATCTGCGTGGGTGTGTCTCTGGTTAGTATTTTTCTTGTGAGTTGTTGGTATTGACGTTTGAACAGGCCAATACGAAGCTTAGAGGCGTGTGTTTGGCCTCGATCCTGGGTTCCAAGTTGATACTCACGTTGCCCGGTACAAAGACGTTTCCACCCATGACAACGACCTCCTTGACACGGAGGAACGTTTCTGGGTCTTCGGCTGCAGCCAGTGCCAGGTTGGTGAGAGGGCCAATCGCGGCGATTGTGACAGTGTCCGGCTCGTTCTCACGCAGGAGACGCAGGATTTCCTTGTGACCTGGTTCTTGGGACGGCCTAAACAGTGCGTGCTGGCCTCGGGCCTCTTCTTGCAATTCTTTCTGTTCAGGATCGCTAGTGGCATCGAACAGATGCTTCCAGGTGTCGCCTGGCGAAAGATGAGGGTGCTGGCATTTGTCAGTCACTACCAGTGTCGACATGTCAAGACTTGACCGCTTACGCTCTCTGAGATGCCTCCAAGTCCATCGGTTCCGTCTTGTCTGGCGTCAGCAATGATGAACGCATAATCACAGCGGGGTATACCACGTACGGAAGTAGTCAGCCATCAGCATCTCGTCTGCCAGCGGATGCTCAGGTCCGATTGCAACCAGTGGTTTCGACTTTTTCAGAGCCTCGAATCCAAGCGGACGACCATTGGCTTTACGCCACTCGATCTCCTTCTCGATGTGGTGGAACAGTGACACGACGTTTCGAAGGCAGTTCTGAACGTCGATGTTGCCGTAAGTGACCGAGATCAAGATGACTTCGAGATCCTCTGGCGAAGCCGCCAGGGCTAGGAGCATGGCCATGACATCGTCACATCCCTGGTGGGCTGTCAGCGTTGATTCGAGGACTCTTGCATATGGACATGTATGTTGAACCAGATGCGTACAGGATCAGTGTCGATGATGAGCTTGCGTGGTGCCATTTTTGGAGTAGCTTATGCTTTGTGAGATGTACGGAATGAGAAAGAAAGCGTAACTTTGTACAACTGCAGCTATGTGAGTTTGTCTGATACGTGACTGTTTATACTATTGTGTCCGGATCTGGCCGCTGGCAGCTGATGGTGCATGACAGGTGGCTCGATACGACCTGCCTACTTTGGCGAGCTTGGCAGATACAGTATGCAGTGGAGCAGTGGAGTTCAAAAGATGGAATCACTCATCGACCGCAACTTCCAAGACGGCAAGATCGAGTGTATTCAATGCAAGTGTGTAAAGAATCCGAGCGTGTTCCAAGGCCGGTTGATGTCGAACACCTGCAAGACCAATCGATTTGCCCGCCTCGGTCATCCGCTGCCCGCATACCACCACGACTTCTGTCACCGAGTGTACGGTAGGAAAATATCAAAACCGCAGTTCTGCTTCCGCTGATCTTTCTTTCCTTTCTTCTTTACAATGTCTTAACCAGGCCACCAATAGAGTCTCGGTGCGATTTTTCAGTGTTCGTACAGGTCCTTGAGGCCTCCTTGCGTGCTCCGGTAGCCTTAGATTGATTCTGTCCTTCTATATACTCCGACCTCGATTGAATGGGACGCGAGAAACATTTTTGGACGGTACATATCTACTTTTCTAGTACACTTCTGCTTTATCTGCACGTCTCGCCATGATCTGATATGGCTACATGTGGCTCTACGCAAATCTGAGCTTGCGGCAAGGCGGCTACGCCATGTGCAGCCAGTCTGATTCGGAATCACAAGCCTTGTGCTCGTTGGCGCATCTTGAGACTGATGTGACGACCGTGTCAGCCCCTTCACTTCATGATCTTCCGCGTATGAAGAATCCAACCAAACGTACCGGAGAAGATTCGCTTTGGGACAGCTCACTGTTGATGCCTCGTCGCCGTTCTTCTGATAGAAGAGGTTGCAGCATTCGTAGAGAGCGTCAATCTGCATGCATCCGTCAGCACCTAAGATTGGTTACGTCCAAATCGTTGGACCAGTTGCTCACTTGTTGCTGGCATTTTGCCTCGTTGAAGTTGTTCTTTTGGATGCAGGCTTTTATGTATCAGTTGAGGTTGCCAATCACTGGGATAGCATGTCTCACTCTGGATGGCACATGCTCGTGGGTGGCATGGCGGATCGCATTTGACGTCTTGTTCTAGAGTCTGTATTGAACTCAGTACGACGGGAGCTACTTGGATTGGATCATGTGATGCTGACCATGTTGAGCTGAATCTGGGTTCACTCGGTCTTGGATTCAATCAGATGTCGAAGAAATGAAGTCGCAATTGGACTGCTGATATAAATGAAGTGAGCACAAGGTACTGTACATGCATGCACATGCGAGTGTTTCATTTCCACCTCTTCACTTCAATCCACTCAACTCTCACGTCACCAGTGAAGCCGTTCTTGGCGCGCGATCGAGAACCTCAAACTACAGAGCCGACGAAGCTCCAACACAACCTCACCACCAACCACGCACAAGTAAGTGAGTACTCTCCTCGACTTGCGCGCAGGTCATACATGCCATCTGCCAAAAGCCACAATCGAACAAAGACCGCAAGAAAGAAACTGACTAACATCGCGCGCAGAAGCAGCTTCCCACCTCAAGACATTGCGAGACCCGCGCACCCCTCAGCCAGCCGCGCAAAGTATTTAGTTGCGCCACAACCTCCGCTTCCTCTCAGCGTCAACAACAACCTCTGAACCACTCACGCGACCCCAACAACATGTCTGACCAAGGCCCTCCTTCCCCGTCCGACCCCGGCAACCAGGACGACGCTCCCCAGCCTCAGTCCGAGCACCTCAACATCAAGGTCACCGACAACAACAACGAGGTCTTCTTCAAGATCAAGCGCACCACCCAGCTGAAGAAGCTCATGGACGCCTTCTGCGAGCGTCAGGGCAAATCCTTCACCAGCGTGCGCTTCCTGTTCGACGGCACCAGAGTCAACCCCGGCGACAACCCGGAATCGGTAAGTTGCGCTCGAGCATGCGCGAATGCTACAAACAGATCGAAATGAACGATGCGGCTGCTAACACTACAAACAGCTCGACATGCAGGACGGTGACACCCTCGAGGTCCACCAGGAGCAGATCGGCGGCGGATGCTGAAGCGTCCCCAACCCCCACTTCACCCACCAGACAGCATCGCATGCACGACGACCGCCACGAGAATGACGACGCGCCAGGAAATACCCACGGCTGCGCTTTGGACGAAAATAAGAGGACATGAAGTTTCCATGGCTTTGGGGACACTTGAATGGAGGGGTAAATGAGCTCGAACATGGCTGGGCTAGGTGGCGACCAAAACGCTACCCTGCGCAGCCAGCATCAGGCGATTGGAGTTCTGGGTCTTGCTCTCAAAATTAGCTTTGGCGTTTCACACGGTACATGTTGTGGCTGCTGCCTATTGCGGATGTTCAAGAGTACATAGCTCCTCCTCTCTTCACACAATGTCCAATTCCCATCATATCCCAGGCGCACTGTGCTGTCTCTGGTTCTTCATTCTCTCAACTGTGTGATCAACGGCTTCGGTTCATTTTGCTATCGAGCAAAACCTCTCTACGACAGCAGCGTTTGCATTTGACCTGGTGAGATCTTCATCATCATTATATTGATCCAATCTGACATTATTCTCTAGGTTATCCTCTTCGCAAGTGCTATGTACAGCACAACAATGGCAAACCTCACTCAATCAGAGCTTGGCAGACTTCGCAGAGCCCGGAATCAACAGCTCCTTGGTCTTGCGTTGGTAGTTTTTGACAAGCTGCCTGATCATGAGATCGAGCATGACATCCTCAGATCCACCACTGTCGCAACGTCAGCATGTCATCAACACATCACAGTCAAATCAGAAAGGCAGAAACTTACGGGATCCGAATGCCGTTGACCTCCCTCCACATCCTCTCAGCAATCTCGCCCTGCCCAGTGCGAGTAAAGCCATTACCACCGTGCAGCAGCACGCAGCAATCAGCGCACTCCTTCAGCACAATCCCCGAATGCGCCTTGGCCGCCGCCGTCATGCCGCCCAGCTCGACGTCCGCCTCCTCCTTGCGCATCTGCGTCATCTGGTAGACAAACTGCTCGACCCACGCCCAGTGGCTCTCCAGCAGCGTCCCGCACTTGGCCAACCGATGCCGCACCACCGGCTGCTCCATCAGCGTCTTGCCAAACGCCTCGCGCTTCAGGCAGTACTGGAACGTCGCGCCCAGCGCCACGCGCGCCTGCCGACAGCTGCCGATCGCAATCGTCAGCCGCTCGTGGTTGAAGTTGGTCATGATGTACCGCATCCCCTGGCCTTCCTCGCCGATCAGATTCTCCGCCGGCACCTCCACATCGTCCAGCTCGATGAAGGTCGTGCCCGCGGAGATCTGCCCCGAGACTTTCAGGCGCCGCATCTCGACTCCCGGGTGTCCTTTGAGCGGGACGACGAGCATGGACAAGCCGGCCGGGCCGGGGCCGCCTGTGCGGACGGCCATGGCGGCACAGTCGGACCAGATGCCGTTGGTGATCCATTTCTTGGTGCCGTTGACGATGTACTTTGTGCCGTCGGCGGACTTGACGGCCGTGGTCTTGATGTTGGCCACGTCGCTGCCGGCGTCGGGCTCGGTGATGGCGATGCAAGTGCGCTTGCGGCCCCAGAAGAGATCCGGCAGGAAGCGGTCCTGCAGCTGCTTGTTGCCGTACTTGACGATCGTCGGGACGCCAAACGCCATTCCGGTGGTGATGCTCGAGGGCGGGCCGGACAGGCCGGAGCGGTTCATTTCGTCCGTGTAGATGAGATTGTGGAAGGAGGTGAAGTCTTCGACCTTGACTACTCCTAGGATGTCGTGGATCCCACAAGCTTTCAGGGCTGCGACGGGGAGTGGCGAGGGGAGGGTCGGGATCAACATGTTGTGCTTTGAGAAGGTTGCGAACAGGTGCTCGGGGACTGTTTCCTCTTTCTCCCAGTCGAAGGCGTAGGGGGTTAGGTGCTCGTCGATGAAGGCCCGGCAGGCCTTTTGCCATTTGCGTAGCTCCGGGGTGTAGTATGGCGAGGGGAGGCCCATTAGGTAGGGTGGCTCGCTGAAGGGGACTGGGGGTGCTGCTGCTGAGGCCATGATGGTTCGATGTGATGTGTTGTCTGATGGGTGGTTTGATGTGTACGACTACTATGGTATTGGAAAGTTTGTTTGAGTTTCTAACAAGTATAGGGCAGTATAAGAGGTGTCTTTGCTTATTGTTATAGCACCCTGACAATCGATACAAGGGAAGTCGGCTATGGAGTTGGATTGATGGAAGTGATCTGCGGGGATAAGAAGAGCCGAGGCCTATTGTGATGATTGGATGGCAGGCGATCTCACGGCAATAGTGGTTATACTGTAGTGAAATAGTATGGATCAGGGCATGTCCGGCCTCTGTCCGTCGTTGTACAAGCCTTGTACATACGATTCAATTCGTCCGGAGGTGATATTTTTCTTGTCATACAGTACAAGGACCTGACCTCGGCGACTTGCCAAAGTAGACCATCGCAGGGGTCGCTTCACGTGGAATCGCCTAATGTTCAAACCTATATATACGTTGTCGAATTCCTCTCACCATCCAATCAGGTCGATTAGCTCAGTTGGTTAGAGCGTGGTGCTAATAACGCCAAGGTCGCGAGTTCGACCCTCGTATTGACCATCGGATTTCTTTTGCTCTCCATGGCTATGCTTTTTGTCAACCTTCCGACTTCGACTTTCCAAAAACATGATCAGATGGGTGAAATACTTGAGGGGGAACGTCTTCCTTTTTTTTTGGTAGGGGTGGATGGATATAGAGCAGCTGGAGTCCCTAATCCAAAGCAAATTGGTTCAGAGAATCTTGAGAGAAACTTAGTTCACTCCGCTGATCCTAAGGTGCGTCGCCAAAAGTGTAACTCGAGTGTTCCGTACAGTCATGCACTTACATGCAGCAACAGCCAGAGAGAGGTTTCAACCAAGAGACAACGAAACGCAGATTGCACGACCGCATCGAGATGGAAGAAGCTGCGAATGCTGTTACGGTTTTCCATTTGTTTTGTTTTCTCGTACTAAAACGGGGCGGGATATCCACTCCGAACCCGACCTCCTGTACACATCGTTAATAAGTACGTAACGTCCTTCGTCCTCGCGTGTGCAAAACCCTCCAAAAAAAAAGCATGAACCAGCCAGTCGCAAGAAAAGCTGCAACGACAACAAGAAGCAAGAAAGAAACGAAGACCAGTGTTCGACTCTATCGCACATCCCCCTCCCTTCACCAAAGAAAGGAGAGAGCATCTTTTTCGATCGCGAGCGTGATTACGCCTCGCTCGCCGGGGGAAAAGCAAAACAGCAGCAGTACGCCACGCATTAAAATGTCAAAATCGGAAGCCCTGTTCAGCCGCGCCGGTGATCCAAAAAATGACAAGAAACCCCGCGAAAACTCCAGAAAGCCGGGGGTGTGAGGAAAATTTGTTTTGAGAGTACGTTCCAGGTTTTTGCACATTGGTGTGTGTGCGGGTATAATGAAATAACAATAAAGTCCGGAGGCGCGCATGTACAGAGAGTGTCGACTCTCGATGCCCGGTACGTCCGGTGGTGGAGAACTTGTCGTTCTTACTCGGGCCGTGAAGCTTGCTTTTGATGTGTGGTGAGTTGAATCGAGGCTAGCCAGGTTGACGAGCATTCTTGCTGCCGGGTCGTTGGTCCCTCGGGGACTTTCTCAACTGTCGAGGCTCCTAGACCTGTTGCTTTCTGCGCTTTCCAGCCAATCTGTCTTCAGCGTCTCCAGTCGAGTAGCCTTCCTCCTCGTAGCCCTCGAAGCTGGTGTCGTCGTAGCGCCGTTTCTTGCTAGTCCGCTCGGGCCGGCCAGGAACGTTTCTCGGAGAAGCGGGCGCCGACTTTCTTGCAAGAGGACCGGTGGTAGTTTTCAAGAAGTTGGAAGCAGCAGTTTTGGCGAGGGCGGCAGGTTTCGGTTTGGCGTCGTCGAAAGCAAGCTGAGCCTTCCAGTGCTCATGATCGGCCTTGGGCAGTCGGCCTGGTTTCAGTGACAACGCAGCATTCAAGCTCGCCAGCATGTTGTTCTTCATAGGTCCGTCAGAGGCCCTAGGCCTTGAGTTCAGCCACCAAGTACCTCCGTCTTCCGTGGGCGTATCCCAATTGGGATCGACGAGACCTTGAAGCTCATTCTGATTATCTGTCACCTTGTTCTTGCCAGGTAGACCCAATTCCTTGAGTTTGCCCTCGTAAGACTTGCGGAGCTTGTTGATTTTCACGCCGGTGACCGGATGGTAGCGGCGGACGGACGCCTGGATGTCCCGCAGGCCGTACATCTCGAGCAGGTCATGCGTAGGGTGCGGTCGCTGTCGCGCGATCGCTACAACATAACGAATTTAGCCATGCCCTTAGCAAACAAATGCCGCGTGCATAGGGTACTTACGTTTTGTGGGGAGCTTGAACAGCCCCGGGAGCACGACTGGCGTGGCTCCCTCGCCGTTCCGTTCGTGATCCGATCGCCTGTGCTCTGCATCCACCTCGTCTCCCATGTTGACATCACCGTCGCCGTCCCTTTTGTTCATGTCGCCGCTGTCCACGGGTGTGCCTTTCCCACTCTCGATCCCTCCTTCACTACTCGATCCTCTTCCAGTCATGTGTCCTTGGTAGCCAGATGTGCTGGGCGGTGTCGGGAATGTGACGCCTCCTTGCTGGAGCGATGAGGATTGCGCGTTCCATGTAGGTGACATGTGAACCGAAGGCGGCGGTGTGTGCGGGTGCTGCGCAACAAAGGCAGACTTTGCTGCGGGCGCCGGAGAAGGCGGACTGTAGGAGCGACGCTGGCGTTTGGGAGAGCGCTCGTCCACGGACATTGAAAGAGTAGCGGGCCTGCGGTCGCGCTACGAGGCTGCTGTATGAATATCGCCGGCGGGTGATGCGGCGGGGTGGGCAGTGGAGTGGGTGGTGAGTGGTGATGACGGATAGCGACGGCGGCCTCACATGCGCTTCCCGAGCCACAAAGAAGGTTGTCGCTGTCGCATCCAGCAAACGGCGGCGTCCAGTGAAGGCGGCGTCGATATGGCGGAGGGTTTGCGTGGTCGTGGTCGTGGGCGTGGGTGGGCCGGTGATGAAGAGTCGCTGCGTGGGCGATTGGCGTGAGCGAAAGAGTGAGGTTCCCGGCGCTGGGCTCTGCATCACTGACTTGCTGCTACCCGAATCCGGAGTACCTCCTAGCGCCAAAGCATCGACCTCCGTCTAGAACACTTCACTTACATCAACCTACTATTTCACTCACATCGCTCGTGTGTTGCCTGACAGGTGGTTGACCAGATATGGCGGACGAGATCGATGATTCTGACTTCGCGTCCATCGGTGTGCCAAATACAACAACACCAGCAAATGCAAGACCTGCAGGCCAATCTGCGAGACCAGGGCCTGCACTGGATCGCGCGCCAACCAACGCCCCCCAGAGACCGGCAGTCGTCCAACCAAAGCCACAGGCACTGGCGAAACGTGCAGGACCGAGCTCAATCATCGTCTCGCCACGACAAAAAGGAAACCCAATCCTAAACGGCATCAAGCAGGTGCCATGGGAGTATGGCGACATTATCCCGGACTACATTCTCGGCGTCACCACATGTGCACTCTTCCTCAGTCTAAAGTACCACCGTCTTCATCCTGAATACATCTACACCCGCATCAAACAGCTGCAAGGGAAGTACAATCTGAGAGTCGTGTTGGTGATGGTAGACATCGACAATCACGAGGATTCGCTCAAGGAGTTGTCCAAGACGAGTCTCATCAACAACGTAACGCTGGTTCTTTGCTGGAGCGCTGCTGAGGGAGGTCGGTATCTCGAGCTCTTCAAGTCGTTTGAGAACGCTGCTCCGACTGCTATCAAACAGCACCAATCCACAAGCTACTCCGATCGGATGGTCGACTTCATCACAACACCCCGCAGCGTAAACAAGACCGATGCCGTCAGCTTGGTCAGTCAATTCGGCTCGATCAGAACAGCCGTCAATGCCAGACACGAAGATGTGGCGGGGATTGCCGGCTGGGGAGAGAAAAAAGTTGAGCGTTGGTGCGCTTCTGTCAGAGAGCCCTTCCGGATCCAGCGAGCTGCCAAACGCGGCCTCGCCACGGAGATCACAAGAACAGAGACCGAATCGCCCATACAGGCCGGTGCTGGACTTGGTTCATCAATACTAGCCACTCGTTCTGCAAACGTCCCTGAAGCACCTTCAACCGACCGCGTGCCTCAATCAAAACCGGCCCAGCACGTCAACGTCGATCAATACGAGGACGACGAAGAGGCATTGGCCGCCACCTTAACGACGAGCGCAAGACCCCCACCACAAAAGACCAGCGAGCAGACCCAAAAACCCTCACCCAAAAAGCGCAAGCCCGACGACGACCCGCTCAACGACGGTGTAATGGCCGCTTTGAGCAAGCTCAGGAAAACAGGCTGAACTAAACTCACTCACATTTCAAAGGCCAGCAAGCCAATCAACCACGACAGCCTGCTCATGTGCACCGCGAAAACAGACTTCAACACACCAGCGCCACCAGCACACATCCATCGACAAGCGCCAAATACTGGAAAACACGCGCACCCTCTCATCACAAGCCCTGATCGTCTCAAGCACAAGAATACGCCATCCCTACTCTGTAGGTAGCCCCACGATATCTCACCCTACATGGCCAAAAAGAGAAAGGAAAAGGGGTTGTCACAGCGGCACTGGACAACACGCTCCACGAAGCCGCAGCAGACTTTCAAGCCTCAAACGACACTCTAGGCGTCTCCATGCATGAATGGTTATTCGAGCAAGCGCGTCAGAAATCGGAAGTTTGCCCCCTCCCTCGTGGACTTACTTCACCAGCTACTGGTATGCAGTCAAGGACAACAGAGTTCGTAACGCAGGGGCTGTACGCATACGCACGCAAACCATGTGCGCGCGCGCCGGAATGACGGGAAAGGGGGAAGAAGCAAGCGATGCAGAAAATCAGAGGTATCGGGAACACGAGCTCGCCTGTCAATGGATCGTCGTTTATTTTTGAACATATTGGACAGCAGCACATGGGCGGGAGAAAGGACAAGTTGTCCGTGTAATGAGTATCTTCATTGTCACGAGAAAGAATTGATAGGCAGAAGAAACTTGACGTTGTATCATTAGTTCAATCACGTGTGCTGAGTCTCTCATTTTTGCGGAGTACGGATAGATGAAGTCGACAACGGATGGATTGCAAGTCTGTGCGACATGACAAGAATCGAGATGAATGTTTTCACTGGGAATCTGGAATTGGAGCAACAAGTAATGTAACACGAGAACCCTTTTATATTACCACATTAACACGTTTCTACCGTAATAAGGAGACGACTATGGGAGGAAAAGAAAAAACTAAAAAGCAAACGCGCATGGAAATCAAAGTAAAAGCAGTCAGGGTATCTTGTAGCGGAGGGGCTCAGAGCCTGCCAAATTGGAGGCCGAAAGAAGAATTTTTCGGCCAGCAGCAGATCGGAAACCCAATCATAACGCGCCGCACACGTAAAAAAACACAAGCAGAGAGGGAGGGACGACGCACTTGGTGGCACGGCTAGGCGTACTAAGCGCTAGCGGTGACCTGGGTGGACGGGTTGACGCCGACGGTCTCAGGCTTGTTCTCCTCGGTGGTGATGGCGGTACCGGCAGAGTCGGTGGCGGGGGAACCGACGGCGCGAGCAGCGACGGTCTCGGGGTCGGAGACAACGGGCTCGTCGACCTTCTTCTCAGTGGAGACAGGGACGGCGGCATCCTCCTCGACGGTCTTGTCGGTGGTAGGAGCGGTGTTCTCCTTCTTGGGCTGGATGCGGTTCAGGGCCTTGCTGGCACGGCGACCAAGGTTGCCGAGCATGGACTGGCGCTTGTTGGCGGTAGGGGTGCCGGCAGGGGAGGTGGCCTCTGAAGTCTTGGGCTCCTCGACAGCGTCGCTGGTGGTGGGAGCAACGACAGGAGCAACCTCGGTGGCGGGCTCCTCAGTCTTAACGGGCTCAGTGGCGACAACCTCGTCCTTGGCGGGGACGACAGGGGCGGCAGCGGTGGTCTCGGTCTTGAGAGGCTGCTCCTTGGCGGCAGACGGGCTGGTGCTGCGCTCACGCTTGTTCATGAAGGACAGACCGGAAAGGAAGTTCTTCTTCTCCTTGCTAGGAGTAGCGGTCTCGGTCTTGGTGGCCTCAGGGGCGGGCTCAGTGATGGCCGGCGTGGTGGCGTCAGTGACAGGAGCGGCCACGGGAGTCTCGATGGGCTCGGTGGTGGTGGTCTCGGGCAGCTGAGGGGCGGCGTCAGAGACGGCAGCGTCCTTGGCCGGGACCTCGGGCTTCAGGTCAAGCTCCTTCTCCTTGGTGGGAGACTTGAGGCTGCCCCAGGCACTGGGAATGCGTCCGAAGATGCTGCCACGCTTGCTGACCTTGGGCTTCTCCTCGCTGGTGGGCTCGGCGGCGGCAACAGGGGCGACAGGGAGGGCCTCGACGGGCTTCTCCTCAGCGGCCATGGGCATGACTGTGGAATGGTCAGTGTGTGTGCAATATGCGGAGGGAGTTTCTCCATGCTTACTGGTAGTGGGCTGGAAAGCGGGAGTCTCGGTGGTGGTGGTGGCCGGAGCGGCAACAGGAGCAACAGTCTCGTCGTCGGTCTTCTGGAGCTCCTTGTCAACGGCCTTCTCCTCCTTCTCCTCCTCCTTCTTGATGTCGTGCTCCTCCTTCTTGCCCTTGAGCTTGTTGAGCATGCCGCGGGAGGTGGAGCGGCTCTTGGTCTTCTTCTTGAGCTCCTCGTCCTCGCCGTCGGAAGAACCGATGCGCTTGGGTTCGGCGGAGTCGACCTCGGTGCTCTTCTTGGGCTGGGAAGCGCCAGTCTTAGCGGCAGCTACAGCACCGCCGGCGACGTTGGGAGCGTCTGTCGGATTGGTCAGTTTGGGTTGATCAACATGTCGAGACGAGATGAACATACTCAGCTTCTCAATCTCAGCCTTGTAGCCCTCGCTGTCGCGGACGGACTCCTTCGAGGCCTTGCCAAGCTCGATCGACTTCTCAATCGACTGGTACCAGCCATCACGCTCAGCATCGCTGGTGGCCTTGAAGCTGTGCTTGTGGCCGGCGATCTCGAAGGTGAACTCGTGGGGAGAGGCCTTCTTGAGGTCAGTGGCGTCGTAGAGAGCAATGACGCCAGCCGGCTGGGTGCGGTCACTCTCGCCCTTCTTGTTGAAGAACAGGAGGCCCTTGCCGGTCTGGCTGGCCCAGGCGGTTACGGGGTGGGAGACCTCGGACTTCTCGCCACGGAGGTAGAGGCCCAAGTTCTGAGGGGTGACGGCAGAGTCGTTGAGCCAGAACTCCTTCTTGGAGAAAGTGAACTGCCTAGGGAGGTGTTAGTGGTTGGTTTTCTGGCAGGTGGAATCCAATAATACATACTTCAACAGACCGGGAGCCTTGTAGCCAAGCTGGCCCTCGATGATGGGCTCAGCAATCTTGGCCTCGGTCGCAGGGACAGCGGGCTCCTCGACCTTCTCCTCGGTGGACAAAGGTGCGGCGACGGTCTCCTCGGGCTTGGTGGCCTCGCTGGTGGTGGTGGTGGCAGTGGCGGCGGGGACAGGCTCGGAGACAACAGGAGTCTCCTGGACAGCAGGAGTGGGTTCAGTCATGACCTGTTCGGCGACGACCTCGGCGGGAGGAGCGGTGGTGGTGTTAGTGGTGGGATCCTGGACGGCAGACATGATGGCGTGTTGGATATGGTGTTTTGTTTGGATGCGGAAAAGTTTTGGTGGGTGGGATTAGCGATTAGGGGTGGTGTGACCGCGCTCTCAGAACGTGGCCGGGTATCAAATGCGGAAACAGGTTTGTTTAGCCGGGGCAAGCTCGACGACTGGGTATCACAACGCAAAGAGGGAAGGTGTCTGGACTTGAGTGAGTGTCGGAGTGGTGCGAGAGGGAGAAGTTTCGGTTTTGAAGGAGAGGTCTCGTGTGTATCGTCGCACGCATATGGCTTGGTGCACGGAGCAAGAGCAAGCAGGAGCAAGCGAGATTATTGAGAGGGCGCACCGTCCAAGCGGCAACGGCGCGCGTGCGTGATTCGCGAGGCCGATTGATCTTGAGTAGGAGGTGCACTGAGGTGGTGGGAGCTGGGTGCTTCAGCCAGTGGCAGTTAGTAGTGGGACGATTTTAATCAATTACCGTAGCCCGTCGCCGAAGACCGGACGCATCCCGAAGTGTGTGCGCGGCTAGAATTGACAGGGAGGGCTGTACTGGTACTGTATACAATAGAGACGGACATGGGTGGTGGTGTAATGCCATACCATACCATACCATACACCAGCAGACCACCACCAAAAACATGTCGCGATCGTCGCCCGCTGGAGCTGCAGGGTCGGAGTAAGTGATGAGCTTGGGGCAGTTGGTGCGCGCCTCACAGCCGCTCAATTCCTCCCTTTTGCTTTGGAGCTTGTCTTGCGGGCCGTGGGGAAGGCGTATTCCAACCAGTGCCACAAGTCGCAGTGCATGCCTGTCGTTCTTTGAGCTGTGTGTCTGCGTCTCTGCCTTTCAAGATCACATGCTGTGAAACGCACGACTCCACCGCCGGTCATCTGCCTGTGCTGCCAATAATAATCATGTACCCTACCTGCAATTAGCACACTGTACACTGTACCACTGTATCATCCTCTGATCAACACCACCACCAGCACAAACAATAATATCGAGTCCTCCCGCAATACCGCCTAGCCCCGTCGTCCATCCGCATCTCCTCCTCTCCTCCTCTCTCCTCTCCTCTCCTCTCTTCCTCCTCCAGTCATCCCCCTCCAATCAGTCAGTCTCTCTCCCCTCTCCCAACGGCCAAATCTCCTGTAGGCCCTGGTCTAGCAGTGCACTGTCAACTCTGCGTGAAACACACTTCTTGCCGTCGTCCTTGTCCCCGGCTGCCGGCAGATCTTCAGGCAGCCGCGTTACGGGCGTCGTCTCAACACGCGCCCATCTCACAACCAATCATCACCGTCCATCGTGCTTCTCATGCTGAAACCTGTCTATCGCGCATATGAACAGGCGTCTGTCTGCCATGGCCGTATCGGCTCCTCTTGCACTGCACTCCACTGCACTGCTTTCAAGAACTGCTGACCATCCTCTGTCTGCCGATTGCCATGTCTCGCCGGCCATGCCACGCCTTGCCCGTACACCCTCTCACTCACCGCCAACACACAACGTTATCAGCGCGGAAACACACGGCACTATTCAACCAACGACACAACTTGACCTGACTTGACCTGACAACGGCGTCGCACACAGCTCGCCCACTCGAGTCGCTCCCGCATATGTGCCAGGCTACCAGCCACGCAGTCAAGCTTGTCACTCCTGAACCCCAACGGCACTGACACTTGCAGAGTCCAGAGGCCAGAATCTCGCTGCACGACCCTCCGACCGACCACCGCTTGCAATTCACCTTATTACTGTTTTTCCCGCCGCCCCTGACCAACATGTTATCCTTTTTTTCCCTACTGCCCTTTTCTCCTTGAAGGAACATCAATCCCACTGACTGTCATCCGTATTCCCATGAATCAAAAAATGTGGCTGGCAACACCAGTCCTGCTTGCGACAACAACAGCATCCACAATAATCTACACTTGATAGACCGGGTGTCAGCCAGTCGCGCCACGTCGTCGCAAACTCTAACTTAGTATTTTGATTGATCGCGTGCCAGTCTCAACTTTTTTCTCTTCCTCTTGGGTTTTTCTCGCGCCTTCCGCCGAGATGCGCATGCGCATGCCACATGCGCTCGCACATCGGGAGGAAGAGGAGACTTTCGCAAGGCTTCGACTTTTGGCCGCCTGCCCACGCACCCTTGCAACCTCACATCATCTTCGATCGCGATGCTTTCTGATAATCTCACGACTCGCGTCGTGTGCTAAGAAACCTGGAGCTCTTGGGTAATCACGTGGGAGATGAGATTTTAATGCGAGTTTGTAACATACACGATTTCGTGGCTTGCTGGTGGCATGGGAAACCTGGGCCAGTCTGTTTGATGGTTGTCCGTCTGATCAAGATACTACTCAATACAGGCAAGATGAAGGATCTTACAGGCGAAACACCTTGCACGTTCACCGCATCCGTCACGAGCCCTAGAAGACATGTATTGCGCTCTCCACACACAAAAACAACAACAAAACGGCAATAACAACGAGACACGACGACGACGACAGTCAGCAGTGCCGCGAGTCACAAAAAGTCAGCCCAGTCTAGCCCAGGTCGTCACGTCAAAGCCAACCAGTAGTCGGCCAGCCCACCTCCAACTTTCTTTTCCAACCTTACTGTATGCGTGATGACAAGGAAGCCAGCATGGAACGGATGCGAACAAGGCCCTCCCTTGTTCCCGTCGGAGTGGCCGTGGGATGAACAACGACCACCTACCCCACCATCCTCATGACAACCTCAAACCTTGAAATCTGAACTCCCGGACGACGACGACGACGACAACGATGATGATGACATACGAGATGGGTGTGTTTGCGCCTCGGTGTAGACGTGCAACTCGAGCAATGACATTAGTACACTACACCAGCAACAGCAACAGTATATCAGTAAGAAGGATTACCTACCATCCGCCTACCATACCTCTAACTCCCTCCATACGGGTTTGTACTGAACAACCTTCGGAGCATTCAATCACTACCGCTGCATTAAAGTCTGCTTTTTTTCATACAACAACCTTCTGATCGTGTTTGAATTTTCTCACATACAAAGTTACACCCCATCTTGATCCCTCCTCACAGATAGTGGTGGGGTTGCGAATCTTGGCCTTCTGTTTCAGATCAAAGGACATCGAAAAGACAAAAACACACACATCCCTCTTTTACACCTCATCAAACCCAGTTCGACTACATCTACCAACCCGCCACTTTCATCCGAGAAGTCGCAAGATGGAAGATTGGGGGCTTCCGACAACAGGCCTCTTCTGAGTCTCCCCAATCCTGGGGGGGTTTTTTTTTTTTTGAGAGTTGGTTTGGGTTGGGGTTCGTGTAGACGGTATACATACTTATAGTAGTACTGCTGAATTTTTCCGCGAATGCGATAATCATACTGCGTGCCCGCCGTTCCTTCCAAACCGCTTTTTCTTTTCTTTTTCTTTCGGTCCATGTTACCTCTGTTTCTGTCATCAGTGCGGACAATTCTAGGGTTATTGATTGTTCGGTTGGAAGGGATTTGGAAAAAAAAAAGATCGACTTGCTTTTCCTGACTTTATAGCAAAAGTGACTTCCTATGGGGTGGGCGAGTGAGGTAGGTAGGCAGAATTGGTAGAATCTACTACACAGTAGTAGTAACTCTGAGGATGTTACACGTGTGTCGGAGTATGTACAAAAGAAAGGTACCTTTTCCCTTTGCCCTCTTGACCGTGATTTTTTTGCGCTCTCCAACTCCCCTTCGCTCAAATACATACATACACACACACACACAAATAAGACTTTCGGACTTCCCATCTCGCTGCTTCCGCCGAAGTAATCCAACGAAATTTCCGCCTGCTCTCTACTGTATCTCTCTCTCTCCTTTCCGCCCATTATATCTCTCTTCCAAAACGTAC
>Ga0265780_10002296_pt1 | contig 26094 bp, 22 predicted proteins | sample P1T30metagenome_FD_192432 | JGI IMG/M metagenome (GOLD analysis project Ga0265780, IMG submission 192432) | Plant litter microbial communities from East Loma Ridge, Irvine, California - P1 T30 | ecosystem: Environmental > Terrestrial > Plant litter > Unclassified | place: USA: California...
TCTTCCTACAGAATCTCAACAAGTCGCAATGGCCGCCTTCGACATGTCCCTCGTCGCCCGCAGCGAATACGCTGTCCACCAGCTCATGAAGCGCGAGAAGAACTGGGCTCAGCGCGAGCCTGGTGTCATCGTCGTCCTCGTCATTGTCTTCCTGGTCTTCATCCTCGTCACCGCCATGTTCATCAACAAGAGGGTACGTGTCAATTTATCTCCCTTCACAAATTGAAACACCTCACTAACACCCCTACAGAGACAGGCACGCCCAGTCGCCGCCGTATAAGATACCCCTGAAGAAGCGCGATGAGACCATGTACGATTTGCCAATAAGCGGACGAGAGATGTGGTGGCGGTGTATGTGCATGGGAAAACAGGTGGTGGAAGAGTTGCATGCACACGGGACTGTCCATTTGTGTATAATGTGTTTGCTCAGCATTTTTCAAATCCGACAGATCTAACCAAGAGTCGTCGGTCTCTTTCGATTACACTGGCGCTCTAGAAAATTTCGGACGCCAACGGAAGGGTTCGTGGTAGTAATGAAAGACAGTCATACCAACGATGTACCTTGGACGTGCGGTGACCTCGGTGTGATGCTTTGTTGTATGCGGGTTTGCGCTGCTGCAACCGCGTGTTCGCGATGCACATGTACGATTCATGTTCCTGGCTGTTCCCCTGTTGCGCGCCTCACTGAGTTTTAGAGCACTTTCCGTCCCCAGGTCTTTGCCAACCGGAATTAACCACCTCACTTCCCATCACATACATGAACACTCGCCAGATCAAAGAGACTTTCCCTATCCCTGACGACTTTATCATCACCGTTATGAGCGGAGCACACAGACATGTCACCAAGCCTCCTCGCACGTTCCTGAATCATCCAACCTGCATGCATGCGCGCTATCGGCCAGCTAGGCAATACCCGCAATTAATTAGCCGGGGCAACATCAATGTCCGAGATCACCACATCACAAGACACATTGGCACCAAAGTCCGAAAGAGCTTCTCTTCTTCCAGCTATCTGAAGACGTATGGGAATAAACAAAGGAGACACATTGCGATCCAGATGACCCCATAAACTCCTGGTATCCCGATGATCCATGCGCCGTCAACACTGTGAAGAGAAAAGAAAGATATCATGTCCGGGAGGCACACGATGCGCCAGCAGCCTCAGAGGAAGAGCAGGCGGAATGCCGAGGACCTCCAGGCGAAGGTATGCTATCTCAGTAACCATAGGGACGGCCGCCGCGGCGAGCTTCCTCGGCGTCGCGCTGGAGTATCTCGTAGCGGTCGCGCAGGTCCTGGAAGCTCATGAGGGCTTGTCTGATCTGGGCCGGGACGTCGCAGATGGTCTTCTGCCACTCACCCTGGCGCCTGCAGACCATGCCGATGAGCGCAGCCATGCAGTTGAGAGCCATGATGCACATTCTGCGGGCGTATACCGCGTCGATGCTGCCGTTGGGATGCTCCAAGTCTTGGGTATAGGGGTTGATGAGGACAGGCCAAGGGAAGTTCTGCTGTCCTGAAGAGGAGTCGATGTTGGAGGGCGAGATGGGCTTGCCGCCGCAGGCTTTGCCGAGGGCGTAGAACTCGCTCCAGACTTGGTCGAACTGCTTAGCGAACGGACTGGCGGGGACTTCGTCTTGAGAGACTCCATGGTTCTTCTGGCCTTGACGGTACGCCAGCTCCTGGACAGCAAGGAGCGGAGGGATACCCGTAAGCGAGGAAGCGCTGGGGACTTGCGACATGGTGGACGCGCGCGAGCTGGTGCTGTTGGCGGCCATGTGAGAACCACGATGGGCGGTCGGAGAAGAGTGAACGATACTAGAGTCACGGCGCTGACCCATCTGGGCACCCTGTGGGCTTCCGTTGAACTGGTTGTTGAAGGTGGGTTGACCACGCGGGGTCATCCTCTGAGGCGAGCCGTTGTAGTCTGTGACTGTCCCCATACGTCGCTGGGCTGGCAAGCCATGTCCGTAGTTGCCGTCCGCGGTCATCCTACGCGGCTGCTGGGGAGACATGCCGTTGAAGTTCTAGAGCTCAGGTCAGTATATCGGGCAAGAGAATACGGTGAAACAACGCTTGCTCACGAGACGGTGCCCTCCCAAAGGCGGACCGCCATAGACGGATCCTCGAGTTGCCGCTGTATGAGCTGCAGCAGGGTAGCTGTTCTGCGACATGGAGCCATCAGACAAGCTGGACGGGCCAGACGACCCGCTTCCATTAGACTGCTGTTCCACCACTGCGTCTAGGGCGGCGAATGGGTTGCTCGTCGTGAAGCGCGTGGCTTGCCCGTCACGACTCGCATTGCCCGACATGTGCAACTTGAGGATCGTCAGCAAAGAGCTGGGGAAAGGCAGGACGCGCAAGAGCATTGCAGTGACTGACCTTGTTCGCAGACATAGCTGTTGTACTTCTTGCTGTACAGGTGATGCGGGGAGAGAGATTTAAGGTGGTAGTCTTAGTAGTACCTCGAGAGTTGAAGCGCGCGTCGTGATGAGGATGAGGAGAGAAAGAGGAGGAGCTCATGGAAGCCATGAGGTCGTTTGCAAACAACACGCTAAGGCAGCAACGCGGTGAGTACACGTTATCACGTTATCGACGCGAAAGAGCTCGGCCGTGACTCTATCTCTCTGATATATTGCCATATTGGGAGATAAGTGGGGCTTGCAGCGTGGTTGTGCCTTCCGTCTGTTTGCCCCATGGGGCGAAGGCGGTGTGCAAATCCGGGGAAGGCAAGAGAGGCTAATTCTCGATAGGTGGCTTCTTCAATGGGTGCAGCTCATGTCAAGAAAGCCTGCTGTCTTGTTGTAGGACTGTGTCACGTTGCCTACACCTGAAGATGTCCAGTTCCTTGCTGGAGCGCATCGAGCAGCGTCAACATGGAGTACGGGCATATGTACTGGCATATGACTATTTCGGATATCAGACGAGAGAAATGAGCATAGTCAGAAGCGCTGTGAGCAGCCTTGGTCTACCATGGCAGGGCGTGGGAATATCTTTTTAGTTCAAAGGTCACTGACGAATTCCTGGTGTGCATATGCTGATCTGGATGGCGAAATGTCAACGAGCACGGAAAATGACAGAGCGAGAACGATGTATATTGTAAACGGAAGTGAGAAGACACATGACATGAGCCAAATTGGCTGATGGATAGTGCAGATGGTCTGATTTGAGAGATTCTGGTAAGCTTAGAGAGACCAGGTATAGGCCTTGGAGACAGCAGTCTACGTGCAATCATAATAACAATACCTTTCCTACGGTTCGCGAGCTAGGGCTGAAAGATGTACTGTCGACGTGGATGCTGATGTCAGTAGATGTCGCATTGGCTGTGCAGCCGAGCGGTAATATCGCGCACGCCTCAAATCGGCAAGAAGAAGAGCGCAAGGTAACTTTTACCGGTTACACGCGCCTGTGACACTTGACGACACTGACCCTCCCCGAACTTCTTCAGTTCATTGTGCATTCCGCAACATAACTTGGTGGCCTCCCGCCCACCGCTCGACGTTCTCAGCGCATCGCGGGGCCCTTATTGCGCCAGCCAATGACAGGCGAATTAATAACATGGGCCGCGGTCAGCCGCCTACCTCGTCCCCTAAGTGCAGTTGGTAGCGATGCCGGGCAAGTGCAGAGTCCTATAAGAAGGATTTGGCTATAGTCGGCACGAAGGTGAACTGAGAGTCAAAATAAAGAGCAACCGTCGCCCCAACGCCGTCCATCGTTCTGTCTATATCAGAGGATCTTCCCCACCAACCCTGCCCCGCATAAACATCCACGATCCACAACGCGACAACAACCATGGCTCCAGGCGCGATTCAACCAGAGACTGCTACCAGCAATGGCACCACACTAAAGCCAACTGCACGCTCCTTCCATCCTGCAGGCACTCCAGACCCCTCAAAGTACCATGCCTCGTCAACATCCAATGCGATCACTGCAGAGTCCGAGTTCGCCGCGCACAACTACCACCCGTTGCCAATTGGTATGTGGCTATAAGTTGAGACATGGCCCAAAGCTGACACATCCAGTCTTCTCACGTGCAAGTGGCACAAGCGTCTGGGATCCAGAAGGCAAACACTACCTAGACTTCCTTTCAGCATACTCCGCCGTGAACCAAGGCCATTGCCACCCCGAGCTCATCAAGGCGTTGACTGAGCAGGCGTCACGATTGACCCTCAGCAGCCGCGCCTTCTATAACGATGTCTTCCCACGGTTCGCCGAGTATGCTACCAAGCTGTTTGGCTTTGACATGATCCTGCCCATGAACACGGGAGCAGAGGCGGTAGAGACTGCTGTAAAGGTAGCGCGCAAATGGGGATACAAGGTCAAGGGAATACCTCAGAATGAGGCACTGGTCTTCTCCGTCACAGAGAACTTCCATGGACGGACAGTGAGTAAACGAGACGAGACAGAAGCAGGGGAACTGACAAGCTTAGTTCGCTGCCATCACCATGTCGACCGACCCCGAGTCACGCGACAACTACGGCCCATACCTGCCAGGCATTGGAAGTGTTTGCCCAGTGACGAACAAGCCCATTCGGTACAACAACGTCGACGACTTGCGCGAAGTACTCGAGAAACATGGCAAGAACACTGCTGCATTCCTTGTCGAGCCTATCCAGGGCGAGGCAGGTATCGTAGTGCCCGATGACAGCTATCTGCGCGAAGTCAGGGCACTGTGTGACAAGCACAATGTTCTGCTCATCTGCGACGAAATTCAAACAGGTATTGCGCGCACAGGAAAGATGCTTTGTCACGAGTGGAGTGGTATCAAGCCAGATCTAGTACTGCTCGGAAAGGCCATTTCCGGTGGCATGTACCCTGTCTCATGCGTATTGGGCTCAAAAGAGGTAATGCTGACCATTGAGCCCGGTACACACGGCTCAACATACGGAGGGAACCCTCTTGGCTCCGCGATTGCCATCCGCGCCCTTGAACTCATCCAAGAAGAGAACATGGTTGAGCGCGCCCAGACTCTGGGCAAGAAGTTCCGTCAAGGTCTCAAGGATATCAACAACCCCATGATCACCACCATCCGTGGAAAGGGTTTGCTGAATGCCATCGTCATCGACGAGACCAAGACGAACGGTCACAGCGCGTGGGATCTCTGCATGCTCTGCAAAGAGAAGGGACTGCTGGTAGGAAGAGCCCTCAAGATTGCACACATGAAGCAGGTCGATGGTACTAACACAGACGGACAGGCCAAACCTACCCACCAGAACATCATTCGCCTTGCACCGCCACTAGTTATTACCGAGGAAGAGATCGAGTCTGCGTTGAATATCCTCAAGGAGGCGATGCTAGAGCTCCCCAACTTGAAGGGAGAGAAGGAGGGAAAGATCCTGCCACCAGGCGAGAAGAACGTACACATTGGGGTAGACAACTGATCCAGATCCGCCTCATCTCATGATAACCTTTCCCCTTACTCTTCGAACCAGCATTCGCCACAACGAGACGACGCTTCAAGCTTCTTACGCATGAATGGACAGGACATTGGCATGTGCTTTTTGGATTAGACGGCTGGCGCACTTCCGCATGAATCAAACGAGTGCGAGGGCCGGTTCATTACAGTTTGGTATCTAGACTTTGGTGTAGTACACCGAGGAAAATACATCAGCCATAACCACTTCCAAGCTACCCAAAGTTTTCTACAACAATGCCTTCACACCCCCAGCCAAATCCCTCACCCCCTCTCTGATCTCCCTCACAATATCTCCCGCACCCTTAACCTCCTTAACCAGACCAACTCCACTCCCCGCATACGCCGTCATCCTCCTATCCTCCCCCCACCCCTCGTCCCCCTTCCCCATCTCCTCCTTATACAGCCTCTTATTCTCCTCCTCACTCATGCCCCCCACATGATCCCAATAACTCCTATTCAGAATACCTCTCGCATTATGCGTCTTCCCCCACCCCACCGTGCCTCTCAGATTATCATAAACCTTCGTGCGCCTCGTCGTCTGCCCGCCATCACCCGCGCGCAAGACCTCCCTCCTATACCCCTCCGAGATATTCGCCTCCGGACTCGCCAGAAAGCGCGTGCCCATACATACGCCCTCAGCGCCGAGCACAAGCGACGCCAACGCGCCTGTAGCGTTGGATATGCCGCCCGCCGCCATCAAAACCGGGCGCTCGTTGCTCCTCCCCAGCACATCCACCACCTCAGGTAAAAGCGCGACCAGCCCCGCGCCGCACTCTAGTCCATGCCCGCCTGCATCCGTCCCCTGCACGACCAGCACATCTGGGCTGACGGCGTCAACCACGCCCCGCGCCTCGCGCACACTCCCGACCTGCACCCATATCTTGGTATCCGGGCTGGCGGCGCGCGTTTGCGCGCACCAGTCCGCGAGGCTGGGCAGCGACGAGGGCGCGAAGAACCATACTGCTGCGGGTTTGAAGGAGTGGATAAGGGGGATGGCGGCGGCGAGGTCGGCGCCCCAGTTGATGAAGCCGATGCCGAGGGGGAGCGTGGTGTTGTGCGTGGGCAAGGGGTGCGGGGAGAGGAGAGTGGCGGCGTTTTGGAGGTGCGTGTGCAGGTCGGACACGTCGGTGCCGGCGCCGATGAAGCCTATGCCGCCTGTGGGTGTTAGGGGGTGGAGGTGAAGGGGTGGTGGGCACGTGATTTGGGTTGTGGTGAGATGCAGGAGAGTGGACGTACCGGCTTTTGAAATTTCAACGGCCATGTCTGCTAGGGCGATGAGGCGCATGGGGGCGCCGACCACGAGGGGAGTTTGGATCCATGGGTAGTCTTGCTTGAGTCTTTGGATATTGTTCATGGTGCCGGTGGTCTTCTTTGGCCTCGGTCTTCCTTCTATTTGAATCTCTTTCTTGATACTGTATAGTCCTTGCTCTTGACTTGACTTGCAGCCTCAGTCCTTCTGCTTGTATTAACTCTCCACAGCGTATGTTGTTCCGTTTTGTTGCAAAGGTGAGGTCGTGGTGAATCATTAGTCACGATCAGACATCTCCTCGGCTATTGGCATTGGTCGGAAAAGTAGCCGGACAGCATCATCGACCAGTCATTTCCGAAGCCAAATGTACAGTTTTGAAGCTCCATAATTATTAGTGTATATAATATCCAAGTCTAATAGCACCCTCCCAGTGTGCTTCCAAGAAGTTTTCTTATGCACATCATTACCGTTCATTAATGCCCGCACTCTACGATTCCCTACGCTCCCACTCGACCGTACCGGGTGCAAGCGGTCTCGAGAACAGACTTGCGTAATCTGTGCCAACGATATCCTTACTGCCGTTGATGTTCCTGAACTTGAACTCCCTGACGAAGGCAATAAGAATGGTCTGGAGCTGCAGGTAGGCGAACTGCTCGCCAATGCATCGATGCCTGCCAGCACCAAAAGGTAGGTATGGCGAGTTTGTGCCCTTGGAGACAACACCCCAGCCATAGTCAATCTTCTCGTCGTCGTCGTTCTCAGCCTCTTCGTAGTTCTGGCCGGCGTCCCATCGATGTGGGTCCCACGTTGATGCGTTGACAAAGTAGCTGTCGAGTAGTGAGGAGTAGCCGGGCGAGGACATGAGGTTGTGCGAAGTGGGGATAACGTAGTTTGTTCCCTCAACAACGATAGGCGATTTAACGGTGCGCATAATTGAGTGGATAGGAGCGTGGATGCGAAGAGTCTCCTTGACAACCTGGGCGTGTAGTGGCAGCTTGTCAAGGTCTTCGTAGGTGACTGCTGGAAGGTCCTCACCCATGACCGCCTTCTGCTCGGCAAGAAGCTCTTCAATAAGGTGGGGGTTCTGGGCCAGGCGGAGGATGATCCAAGCGATGGTGGAGGAAGAGGAGTGTTGTCCAGCCATCAGCAGCGCAATCATGATACCAGCGATCTCGTGTTCAGGGACCTGTGTACCATCCTTGTACTTGCAGTCCATCAAGTGCCAGATCATGTCGTGCGAGTCCTTCTCAACGTTGCCAGCCCTTCGCTTGCGCACAATATCAGAGTATATCTTGATCATCGTCTCGCGAGCGACATCGCGGGCGCGGTTATGGGGAAGCGGAGCCCATGACAGCATGAAGTTAACGGGAGAAAAGCCCATGTCGAGGTCGTGGTAAAGGTCTGCCATTTTGGAGTCGAAGGACTTGCGGATCTCCTTGCCCTGAAGAGAGTGGGAGGCAGTGTAGATGGTGAGCTCGGCCATGACCTTGGTCACATCAACGGTGCCCTTTTGTCCTTTGAAAGCCTTGTGGCGCTTGACGAAGTCCTCGCATTCTTGTGTGATGATGGTAACGTAGGAGCGGAGGGCTTCTTGAGTCAAACCGAACTTGACGAACTGTTTTCTGGGTTAGCCGTGTTTTGACACTGTAGAACGAAGTATGCACACCTTCTTCTGCTCCATGAGCTTCGAGTTCGGGCAGTCATAGACGACATCCTTGCCGAAGACGGGTGTGGTGAGCGGCGAGTAAATCTCCTCAGCATTGACATCCTTGATCTTTCCGTTGAGGATGAGGTTGTTGCCCTTGGTGTCGAGACACACGGTCATCTTGCGGCCGAGAAGGATAAAGGTGAAAACATTGCCATACTGCGACTGGTTAGCTTGCGCCTTCTGCCAGCTTCAATCTTACGCACCTTCTTCTGCTGCGCGAAGAAAAACTTGTACGGGTCGATACCGTACGTGATGGTGCTTCCGATGATTGGGAACAGGTGGAAGACGACCGGGGGCGCAGTGGGATCTTTCCACAGCAGCTGCTTCAAAACGTTGAGAACGACGGAGAGGACGATAAAGGAGGCGAAGCCCGAGGCAATAACAGTGGCGGTAGACGATTGGGAGGTGAAGTTGCCCACAGGCCCCGCGACATCAGCGAGAATCCCCATCTTGAACAGAGATTGAACAAAGGAATGTGAAGCGTGACCCCAATGCTGTAGGGGGCGCGTTGGGATAGATATATTTTAGTGGAGTTGCGGGCGTGCACCAATAGGGCAACACTCCTTCCGCGCTGAAGGCGGTCTGGCAGTTGCGCGCCTTGGCAGGGACCAGGTCCGTCTGTCGCGCCGGAATCTGACCACTAACGCACCACGTAGTACGACGTAATGTCCTTTCCTGCAGTGCCTCCGCTAACACGCCATAGGAATAGTCCGCTTCGTAGACAGCCTCACGTCATTCGTCGAATCACACATGAGCTGATGACTTCAGATGTTGTTAGAAAGGATCATGATGGAAAATGTGAACGCTCCATGAATTCATGATTTAGCGTCTGCTATGCTTCGTAGATTTTGACCGAGAAGCAATTGCCCCATATCTGATCCCCATATTCCTACAGTAAGCCCGCATAACCTTAACTCCAGCCAGTAGCAGAATCCTCCATACGCCAGACGAACTTATGAGCGCTGTGCATGTTAAGGCGTAACCCCTCAGGCCTCTTTGCTCTGCGCAGATGCCAGGCTCTTGTCTGTAGCGTAACGAGATCCACCGTCCTCTTCAGAGTATAGTGTCTCATCACCCTTTCCTCCCATCTCGACGAACTCCTTCGGGTTGCGCTCATGATCTGGTCGCACCTCTTGCGTCAAGTGCAGCTTTGGCACCATCTGGCTTGGGTTCTTCTCATATACCTTCACGGGGTCCTGTCCTTCCTTGCCCTTGATAAACCGAGTGACCTGGATATCGTTGATGTCGCTGAGTAGAGTACGCTCTCGTTGCAGCTTACGCTTCGAGAAGTCCAGCTTGGAGATGGCACCGGTCAAGCCGTCTGTACTATCAGTAAGGCTGATGGTGTCCTTCGTTGTCCAGGGATGCTCTAGGCACTCGTCGATGGAAATCCGCTTGTCCACGTCAACTGTGAGCATGCGGTCAATGAGATCGAGCGCCGGGTCGCCGACAGAGTCCCAGTACGGCGATGGATAGTCGAACCGACCGGCTTTGATTTGCTGTGATAGTGTGTATGGGTTCTCGGCACTGTAAAGCTCGTCGGAGAACGGCGGGAAGCCACACAGGCAGATGTACAGGACAACACCTAACGACCACACATCAACGGCCCGAGTATATCTTCGGTGATTTGAGTTCTCGAGAATCTCTGGTGCCACATCTGCAGACCGTTAGCTATGGCGGTAGCTTGCGCGGATATGAGACTTACATGATGGTGTGCCGCATAACGTGGTTGTGAATGACTCCTCGCCAATGATCTTCGCCAAACCAAAGTCGGCCAGCTTTACGTGCAGGTCCTTGTCGGTGAGAAGTATGTTCTCAGGCTTGATGTCACGGTGTACAATGTTGCGGTCATGCTAGCCATGGTCAGCATCAACTCTTCAAGACCTTCCGAATGAACATACCAAGTATTTGACGGCTTGAAACAGCTGCACAAACACCTTGCGTGCTTCGGGCTCCGTGAGCTTCTGCTTCATGACGATCCAGTTGAACAATTCGCCCTCTGTCGCCAGCTCCAGAACAAGGTAGACGCCATCGTCTTCGTTGAACGTATCCTTCAAGCAGAGCAGAGCGGGATGACTGACACCCATGAGAACGGCAATCTCTTGCTGCAAACCATCGACTTTGGACTTTTCGCCGGGACCCGTCCGCTTCTCGAATTTCTTGACAGCATATCGCAGACCTGTTGATTTCTCCACGCATAGGTACACCGAGGCAAAGTGACCCTTACCCAGTTGCTCCTGCATCGTGAATTGTTGCCGGAACCGATGTGTGTTCCGCACCAATGGGTATCGGAAGATGAAACGTGCCTGGTCTAGAATGGCAATCTCGTCTCCTTCCTTCAGTTCTCGTCGCTTGTTCCGACCAACTATTGTGTCGTTGACAAACGTTCCGTTTCCAGAGAGGTCCTCAAGAACTGCGATGACATCTCCGCCCTTCTTCTCGGTGAAGAGTAGACAGTGGCGATTTGACACGGTAGGTGACTCGAGTATCCGATCTGTTGCACGTCAGTCATGATTGCTGATTGCATACACATTCACCACATACCGCATTCACGATGACGTCCAATCAAGTAGCCACCAGCAGTCACGCCATTCTCTCTCTTTTCCTTCTCGTATTCCTCCTCTTGCGCCTTGTATTCGCCCTTGGCTACTTTCTCTCGACCACTCGTCCTGCCAACGATGGTCGTCGGGACGGGACACGCCTCTCTCCGTCGCAACACCATGACTTTGGCATCTTTATCGTCCATGGGTATCAGATAGCCCCACACGCCCTCGCCCTGCTCATCCTCGACAGCATATGTCCGGTTTACCGGTGGGTATACGAATTGCGAGAATGCCTGCGTGTCTGTTGGAGGCGAGCCGCCACCGGGACCTTTCAGGCTGCGGAAGTTCTGCGATGGCTGTGTTCGTTCGTTGGGAGGCGTGACGGTGGCTTCTTTGAAGTCTTCGGACGCTGTCGAGTCCTTTTGGGTGATGGGCGAAGGCAACTGTCCCTGCTTGAGACGGCTAGGTGCTCCTGGAGACAGGCGCGAGTGGCGGACTTTCTTGGGCTCCACCTGCTCGCCTTGGGATTGCTGTCAATTTGCATGTTAGCGCCTCATTCTTCTATTTGGTGGTTGCCAATGGCTCATGACATACGCGACCGCGCTTCAGCTGGCTTTTCTCCGTCTGGGCCGGCATCGTGAGGGAATTCGCGTTGCGTTTGACACGGATGGAGATTGGTGCTGACGCGAGTTACTGGAACGTGCGAGGCGGCGCAAGAGGCATGCCAGAGGATGAAGACAATTGCGGATGCGGAGGTTGCGGAGCTAGGCCCCCGGAGGTGGAGTTGCCTTGAGTAGCCAGGCAGTTGCGACCGGGCCACCGCGGCGGTGATCTCGGTCCTCGATCGCCAACCCTCGCCCTACCAGACTCCATCCTCAACTACTAATCGTCTCTGCACCACTGGGACGGTGATTTTGACCGTGCATTCAACTTATTCTGACATAGCTTCAACGTTTGACAACTTGACGTTTTCGGCAACGACATGCAAGACGAACTTCCTGCGCGTGGCTGATACAGGCCGCACCGCATTGAACCGTACTGTGTACGAGGACATTACTCCGGACAATGATCGAGATTCGCGTTCCACAAAATTGAGACCACTGGTGTAATACTCGGCTCGCAGCATAAGCAGCGGAAATGCTCTCCGCATTTCCACACTTGACCACAAAGGAGTTCGCTCAAGCATGTTCCGAGCTACGCCAAAGATACCACGAGCGTGGTAGCAGCGAAGGAGATTGGCAGTCAGTGGAGATTATTCGTTCTGCTGATACGTATTATCTGCGGATTGCCAAAGAGCTGCAGGAAGATGCAGAGCACGATGCAGGACTTCAGGTTGACAGTGAAGATGAAGTAGAAGAGGATGACGACGAAGTCCTCTCCACACCTCGAAATGTCCCAGCACTGATACACTACGACATCCTCCTATCACCAGTCTACCAAGTCCCAGTGCTCTACTTCAGCATATCAGACCCGCAGCATCGCTACCCACCGACCATGACTACGCTGTACAAGCATCTGATACCCTCGCAGTTCAAGGCCCAAGCTGAGAACGCGGGCATCATGGGTGGCGTCACCATCAACGACCATCCAGCCACCAATCGACCGGTGTTCTTCATTCATCCTTGTCAGACGGCAGAGGTGATGGAAGCCAGCGTGGGCAATAGAGCTGTCACCGCAGAAGAGTATTTGCTGATATGGATCGGAGCTTTGGGGGGATGCGTGGGATTGAACGTTCCACTCTCTTTGATGCAACAAGAGACATCTCACACGAAGTAGCCATAGACACCGCTCATCCATCATCCATGCAAACATGCAATTGCCCTATATAAATCTACACGTCCAAAATATGCTACAACATCTCCATGATCAAACCCTCAGCCTCACCGCCGTCCTCTCCAACTCCCCAATATTCCCCATGCCCGCCAGACTCCACTTCTCGGTGACAAAGCTGTCGTTGACCTGATGTCTGATCAGCCCGCTCTCGGCATAGTACTCCATGATGGCGCGGGCCTCGGTCTTCGTCAATCCACCGACCTTGATCACGTCGAAGTCCTTGTTCTCGGAAACGAGGTCCTTGAGCGACTCCACAACCCGTGCGTCGTACTTCTTATACGGTTCCAGCTGCGGTATGTTGTCGGGAGAAGTTTGTCGCGCCTCGGCGACCTGGATGCAGAAATCCAGCGCGGCAGAGGTGGGCGAGTTGGATTGCGAAGTTGAGCCTATCACGACGCCGCCGTTGGGGAGTTTCTTCGCGCCGGAGAGGTGGTCCATGAAGTGGCGGATGAGCGTCAGGTCGTGCGCGTGGATGGGCTTGACGTCGGCGGAGAGATACTCAGAGTTGCGCATGATGTGGGATAGGCTGTCGATTGCGAGGACGATGGGTGGGCGACCGGGCTGCGACAGTTCGTTCCAGAGAGCGGAGAAAACGGGCCAGGAGGCTTCGGGGTTGGCCTGGCCGAGGGCGACGAGTTCATTAAGCGAGGCTCCTGCGGCCAGCGGAACGGGGAGATCGTATATTTTGGAGAGCTTGGTTGCGGCGAGGAAGGAGCCGTTGGCGAGCTGGATTTGCTGGAGGAGGTTCGATGTGTATGTGTCTTGGGTGTATTGCATTGGGTCCGATTCGGCGAGAGGGGCATAGTCGGTATGCGCGTTGACGATATCTTGTGCTGAGAAGTGTCAGTCTAGGTACTTCGCGCAATTCATTGCACCAATTCTTACCTTCTGGAAGGTTGATGACGAACCACTCCCTCAAATGGCCCATGGCTAAGCCTTGAAGGAGCAGGGTTGATTTTCCGCTCATCCTCTCCCCAGACAGTATTCGCCGCAGTGTCTTCTTTGAGCTTTCTGCTTCTTTGAATAGCTTCGCTAGTTGGATAGCTTCCTTCCGCATGAGCACTGCTGGTCTTCGGAAAAGACTCCATCCTTGGCTTGTCTTGAACGCCTCCATAGCCCTCAATGCGTCTACTGTGTCTACTGGAAGTCCCATGACCAGACCCTCATTTGTCTCTTCCAATGCGTTGGCCTTGCTCAAATCCTTCAACGACGAAACTTCCAATGCATTGTCGTTGGTGAGTATGATTCGCTTCCGCATTGCTTTGCGTTCACCCTGTGCTGGTCGCTTGCCTGTATCGCCGGTAGCCGCCTTCTTCCCCTTCTTTGTGTTCAACTGTTTGAGACCCTTTTTGGGCGCTGCCGCCATGCCTTTCTTCGTGGGACCACCGGCATATCGTGTGGACGATGTCGAGAAGAAAGCTGCTCGTGGTGCGGTCGCCGGGCGCACAGCGGCGTCAATGGATAGCCGGGTGAAGCTGCGTGGACATATTGAGGGCGGCATGATTGCGACGTGAAGCTACACAGCCTCTACAACGGCGAATGGGATATCGCAGACTGTTGCAGCGTGCAATGCCACCAAATTCGCGGGCGGAGGTCCGCAACGCTAACTTGACATCCCGAACTTTTGGCTTGGCACGAAATTATTTTGGATCCCCAACTTCCTCGAGGCTGCTGGAGAGAACATCTCACAATACCAATCCCACACGCCACAAAATGTCTGACACTGAAATGGACGGCGGCGTCGCGCTCAAAGGAGCATCAAACACACACTCCCAGCTTGTCGAAAGAATTAACAGCGGCGCAATGGACGTCAAGTCACCCACGCTGAATGGAGCCGCATCCATCGCAGACTCAACTGTTTCCGGCAGACTGTAAGAACCCCAGTTTCTTAGTACAAGCGCATACTAACACACCCCAGCCCCATCACCGTCGAAAAGCCCACTCCCTTCACATTCGACCTCGGCAACCTGCTCGCGAACGACCCCAACCCCGTCCCCGCCGACGCAGACGAAGAGATCCTGCGCGCCACCGCCCGCGACGCCGCCCAAGCCCTCGTAAACCAGCTGCTCTCGACCTGCCAAATAAAGTCCACCACTGAAGGCGTGCACCTCGTCCTCCCCTCCCCCAGCACCCCACTTCCCCGCGAAAAGCCCATTCCCGCCGTCAAAGAGGCTACCAAATGGGAGCGTTTTGCCGCCAAGAAGGGCATCAAGGACAAGAAGCGCGACGGCAAGCTTGTCTACGACGACGCGAGCGGCGAATGGGTGCCCAAGTGGGGCTACAAGGGCAAGAACAAGGACGGCGAGAACGACTGGCTTGTCGAGGTGGATGAGGGCAAGGAGGCGAAGACGGGCGAGGCGCATGATGCAAGAGCCGATAGCCGGAGGGAGCGCAAGGATCGCATTAGAAGGAATGAGAGGAAGCAGAGAAATAACGATAGGACTGGGCGGAAGAATGGTGCTGCGTAGAGGGGGTGAGCTGTGAATATGTGCGATATCCTCTTTCATGGGTTGCATTGGGCGGCGTTACTGAGACTGTACCTGTGGCGCATATGGTTCAAAAGCTTGCCATGGATCTGTTTCGCCTTTGATCCTGGGACTCCGTGTCTACAGGGTATTGACTTTTTAGGGATAAAAAATGAACTTCATGATGTCTCGTTCCCGACCACCCTTTCGTTCGATGTCCAATCAATACAAAAGTCATCTTGGGCAATACCAACGGAAGCCGCACAATATTCTCGCGACTCACAATAATTAACCTGAAGGCTTGTATGCTGTGTAGCATATCTTCAATTTCTGCATTCGGGGTAGACTGCGTAGATTCAAAAGTCTATCAGACGCTCGAATCGCCCACACGTCCTCAAGCAGACACGAATCTCCACAACACCACCTCCACTCCCTCCTCTCTACAACGTATACAAGAAATCCGGCCTCTTATCCCCCATCTCCGCGACCTCCCCCTCACACCTCCCCTCCACCCACACATCCCTCTTCCCACTCCTCCTCTTCCGATTCTCCGCCGCCAACATCAACCTCGTGACAACACTCCCGCCAAACAAGAACAGCGTCAAATACGCCAACACGACGCCATGACCCAGAAAGAACCGTGGCTTGTCCTTCTGCCGGTAGATATTCGAGCTCACAACGCCATTCAAGTTGCCCCAGCCAATCACGAATCCGAGCGTGACGCCGCGCTTGTACACGCCTTCGACGTTGTTGCTAGCCCACGAGATGGTGTTGGCGATGCACGGATATATGCCCATGGCGCCGAGGAAGGTGCCTGCGTACTGCACGCCGGGCTTGTTGGAGCCGAGGAGCATGGAGAAACCGATCATGCCGAGGAGTGAGATGCCGATGTTGCATAGCCCGCGTTGCTGCGTGCGGTCCGCGAGCCAGCCGATGAAGACCGTCACAACAGCCGCAGCGGCGTACGGTGGCACGCTCAGGAGATTTGCGGTCGTGGCTTTGTAGCCGAGCTGGGAGATGATGGTGGGGAGGAAGAGGGAGAAGGCGTAGAGAGCGCCGTCGGCCCCCATGTAGATGATGGCGAACATGAGGGTTTTCCAGTCTGTGACGGATTGCCAGAAGTACTTTGTTTGGAAGGATTCGTGGGATGCGGAGGCTTGGTTATCGGCGCGTAGGCGACGGAGCACGCGCGCGCGGTCGTCGGGGGTGAGGAAGGTGGCTTCGGCGGGGAAGTCGTGGACCATCCAGTATGAGGCTATACCTACTAATATTGTAGCGAGGCCTTCCAGGATCTATAATGGAGATCAGAATGAGGTTATTTGAAGCAATGGAGTGTACCTTGACGTACAAAGATCCATGCCCAGCCTGGTTTTCCTCCAACTCCGCCCATACGAGCGATGCCTGCTGCGAGGAGACCACCGAACGAGCCAGCCAGTGCAGCTGCAGAGAAGAAAATTGCGGCTCGGATGCCAAACTCAGATCTTCGATAAAAACAGCTTAAATAGTAGTTGATGCATTTGGTACTGTCAGTACGGGCCTCACGATCATACCCTTATATGGCTCACTTACCTGGGAAAAGTCCTATAATTCCATGTCAGTACAAGCCTTACGACTATGCCCACACACCACCCACTTACCAGCCTCTGCAACACCCAACCACCATCTTGCTGTCATAAGTCCTGCATAATTATGCACCAGCCCCATGCAAGTCATACATATCCCCCAAAGCACCATGATGATGGGTAGAAAAATACTTGGCCGTAGTCTTTTCAACAGCACATTCGTCAACGGCTCAAACACCGAATAACTGACGAAGAAGATAGTCAAGCTCTCGTTGTACTGGCTATCAGTCATGTGTAGATCTTGCTGCAAGCCGTCGAGCTTCGCATTGCCGATATTGGTGCGGTCGAGGAAGGAGATGAGGTATAGGAACGAAAGCCAGGGAATGAGCTTGAGGTCGAGTTTGCGGAGGAGTTTGCGATCCTGTAGAAGTATCAGTACTGTTCCCATCAATATTGGAGGGAAAATGTACATGAGCAGCGCGCTCTTCCTCACTCAACCCAGCATCAGGATCCGGCAAGTTTTCAATCGTATGTCGCTGCCCGGGATCTTCAACATGATCATGTCCGCTTCTAATCTTCTTCTCCTCGCTTGCGCCATCGCTGAGTCGTTCTGCTGCTGAAGCCATTTTGAATAAACCCAGACGGTCAATCGAGTCGAATTGCTGGAGTCAAGTCGCGGCGCGAAAGTGCTAGACTACAGGACTGGCACACCCCTCCTAAGCCCACCCATAAACAAAACGTCACTACAATATCTCATCCACTCCCGGGGTTCCTTCATCCCGCAACCCGAGGCTATGAAACAACCTATCATCTTCCACAGCGACTCTGCAATGCTCCCCGCGTATCTCCACACCAGCGTTTCTTAGCGTGTGTCGATCACATCAATCAGCATGGCCCGCTGCCGTTCAACAAGGATCGGCTGATACTTCTGAAGCCGTAGCGGCGCTTCGGGCTAGAAATACGGGGATTCCAGTTGCTCACGTCATGGTGGTTTGATGCCGAGCAAAGAGGCTTGGTGATGCTTCGGTTGCTTGCCAATGGGATGTGGGGCGATCTCCCCGCGTAGCGTGGGTTTATGACGTGCTTCTTTGAATCACCAGTTGACTGGAGTGTGGCGCGACGAATCGTGCCTGTTTAACAAATCCAGTAGTACTGGCCGTTTATTATGCAAGGCCGTGTAGATTCGCGCCCTGTTGAGAGCCTTACAATATAGTGATGGACAAATGTGATCTGGCTGGTGTCACCATGCCCAGCAGCAATCAGTGACCGCCCTGAAATTCTCATACGACGATACAATATCTTGAAGTTGTTTAGTATATTATTGAGTTCTGAACGGAAGCGAAAAGGTGTGGCTAGATCGTTTTTGGGGCGTTCTAAAGATACGTTACCCGCGGTAAGATTCTACAAAAGCCTCCGGGTTGACTGTTCGCCGATCACAAATTGTTACTCGGACTGGTGGTGTATAACACTTAGCGCATCGCTCTGCGATAGTGTTGGGAGTTTGAGAGAGCGCACGCGAATTTGTGCACATATCAGTGATGTGATCTTGACTCGGATCGGTGGGAGACACACAATAGCTATAGTAATAGCATCTCCTTGTTTAGTACCATTGTTCGAGTCTTGTCAATTCTTCACTATGGCCTTTGGAAAGCCTTGATTGCTCTTGCAGGTAGGCAGAGCGTTCAAGGTCGCTAGCATTGTCTCGACAATAGCAGAAAAGATGGCGATGACAAGAATGAATGCAGCAAGCGCAAAAATAACCTGGAAAGAATTATCGTGGCTCCTGTATGGTTTCCGTCATGACTGTGAGCGTCTTCAAAAAGGTTTGCAATGTAACCCCCCGAATTCGGAAAAGGCGTGATGTGCGTTGGCAGCAGAAATCATATAGTTTGGTCGGCGAGATTACAGCTTCTTTCAGCAAAAAGTTCCACGTCATAGGCGAGCTGAAGTGTGGTTTTCCGGCATATTTACCGACATGACGGATGCGTTCGGTGCTCGTCCTACCCTCACTTAGAGGCGGTGATGAGATTGACAGCAACGCCATTGCGATGGCAACGGCCGAGCTACTGCATTGTTAGCGAGAAAGCCATAACCCACGCGTGATTATGTGCCTGACGAAGACAAGCATCCATCATTTAGTGCAGTCCGATATGCTCAATCCTAGCAGAGGACCGAGCAGATACGCCATGGCCAGCACAAAATGAGGCCCAACTAGAGGCCGATCTTCTCTGGCATGGGTAGCTTCAAGTTCGAGTCGGAGGTTACGAAGCCGAGCAGTTGGTGCCCGAGAATGAGTAGGAATCTGCCGAATGAGTGACAACATTTTGGATTTGATAGCCGATCATTAAACGGTAAACGTCAGAAAGACCATAGCTCTTGAGTTAGAATAGCCCCAGGATGTCAACAAGTAGGCCGTCACGAGCCATGGTCCCTGCTCCCGACCGTCAAGGCTGCTCGCGACTTTTACGAGAGCCGTCATCTCAATTGAGCTGTCACGAGCTTTAGACAGATACGCAAAGCCATGCTTAAGCAATGATCGAGTGTCTTCTGGATTGGCCGTAGTCTGGGACCACTGCTTCGGCTGCAACCTTCGCAGGGCTGTCCCCCGTTGAACCCTAATCGCTGTTGATCATGGAGATTATCGTCCACTAATTTGACTTGGGCTGTCCCGCTTCAAGCCAAAGTTCTATGAAGAGCGCTAGCATGTAGCTTATGCCAACTCGAAACAACACTGAGGCAAAGACGATAGGAGAGCAGCGAGATAGCGAAATGCTTAAAATGAAGAACGAGATACTCTGATTATCTCTCTCGGTAACGCGATATGTTGAATTTCGTGAGGTACGGCTTTCGTGAGGGCGTCCAATGTGAGCTAATGATGAGAGCGTGCGAACGCGTCGCGTCCTCAGGATCAGTTATGTTTGATGAGCATGCAGGGCAAAGAAGCCACACCCGGGTATGACGTCGTTTACTGTACATGCGTTCGTTTCCCAGGGAAGATGCTGCTTGTATCACCTGTCTGGAGGTCATTTAGGGCTGATTAGGACGAGTTGAAAGTGAAGAGCGAGTCGGATGGCGTGCGCTAGCAGGAGCCGGAATCGCGGTAGGACCATTTGCCCGCCCCTGCATTCGTATTTGCTCATCTCGATCACTTTCCGACAAGCATCAACATCTTCCATCTTTTCCATGAACATCTTCAGCGTCATCGCGCGCGCAGTGGAACGATTGAGGTCGTTCTGTTAGGAGTAGCTACTCGAGCTCAGTCTTGGAGCGCACTGGATGGGACCCTTCGCGCGAGGGCATTCGAGTTCTGCTCTGCCAGAGAAGCAGAGAGAGCCATGCTTCGACGCTCGATGGCGTGCGCCACAGTGCAGTAGGGCTGAGAATGGTGAAGAAGTGGCAGTCGTTGGCCCTTCTGGTCTGCGATGCAACGCGGCCCGCAACGGTGAGGTAGCAGCCGCCTCATCAAACGTGGCGCTACGAAAGTAAGTAGGAGGAGGTGCTGGTCAGTGTTTGCATACTTTCGGCCGTTCGAGAACTGTTCTTCGAGCCTCATATTTAACCTTTTGTGAGGTTTGAAGATGCCTGCGTGTTAGTGCCCCATGTTTGCGGTGATTGAGGCTTCTTGAACACGACCCTGTCGCGTTCTTTCCTTTGACGTCAAGCTTCCTCGATCCGATCGCGCTTTCCTTCATTGCGATTCGTAGCTGCGCTCCCCACGCGCACGCTTTCCAGTCTTTACCTACAGTCTTTACATACTGACTCTTATTTGTCGCGCACTTCTACTGTCTAATTCTACAACACTTCACACAACATTCCAGCTAATGACTTCCCGGGACTTCAGCGATGTGCTGGAGAGGCTTGACAACGACGCGTCGAATGTGCACCTGCATCAGCTCGTCACAGCTGGCGTTCAGAGCGATGAGGGACTGCCTGCTGTCGCCGAGGACTATCTACGCGCCTTCTGCAACACAAGCCTGTCTTACTCACGGCGAAGATGGATCGGAATTGCGCTGGCGGCCATGCTAGACGCGTCTTCCGAAGTGGTCGGCCACATGGAGTTTGTGGAACAGCAACTGCAAGGGCTGGGCGACGTCATCCTCAATCCTGACGAGCGCGAAGAGACCAAATTCGTCGCGGGCCTGATTATGAGGCAAGCACTTGAGCGACACATCGACTTCTCCTGCTTCTGGCGGTCAGACAAAGTGAGAAACAGCGCAACGAACTTCCCTGGAACTTCCGGACCTCAGTGGATGCGCAAGTTCCACCGCTTTCTCGACACCTTGGGCGCTCTGCATCTTGCAAACCCCATCACCGATCCTTACATCGCCTACCCTGTAGCGGTTGTGGGCTCGGATGGCCTCCAATGGGCCGGTATGGGCAAAGGCGCGCCTGTTCTTATTGCTCAGAAGGATCTCCTCACGATGCTGTTGCCTGACGAGTCTCAAAGGGAAGTACAGTTCCTAGACGTGCTAATTGCCCACATCAGCAGCACAAAGACTCAGCGCTCCGCACCTCTCCATGATTCGCAATCGCGCCAAACGGACTACCAACCCTGGGATCTCGTCATAACGCTCAAGCGCAATGCAGAGGCTTTCCGCCTCAACTCATCACAGCGCACTGCGGCCGAGCTTACGATAATGTTCCCAAACCCAGATGCAGCAAAACACTGCGGAATGGCTATCGAGGACCTTCAACAAAGCCATGGCACGCAACGTACAGTTTGTCGCAGCAACCCCATAACAATCACCCGATCTCAACGATCACAGAGTTCGTCCGATCAGCTCGGCAAAACCCCAATAGACACAGTACGGACCCCGATGCGATCCCCAAAACTTGATGCACCCAAATCTGTGTCATCAGCCTTGGACGGTTTGACATTGGACCAACCCATCTCGAACAAGAAAACGTACAGCAATGGCAAACTGCCTAAGGTCTCGCAAGCCTTGAAGATCAAAGCTTCTCAGCAGATACGCAAGCCATCTCAAGACGTTGACATGGAAGAAGCAAGCGCAGAGATGTCTTCGCCGTCAGAAGCAGCGCCTGAGCCTCGCAGAACGAGGAAAACAAGCGCCGCTTCTCAACGTCGTTCAACTATCTCTCAGAAGAAGACCAACAACAAGCGCAAGGCAGAAGAGGACGATGCGTTCGTGCCAAACGCTCAGAAGATGGCGAAGAAAAGCGCGCCGAAACGGAACGCTGTTGCAGAGCCGTCTACCAGCAACAACTCGAAGAAGGCCACACAACGACGCAGATCTAAAGAGCTCGTAAAGTCCGACTCATCGGCTGCTGCCTCGCGGACGTCACTTATTGGAGGTCTGCTAGGCCTGCAGAACCCGTCTGCCACCAAGTCAGCGCCATCCTTGGCTCCACCTCCACCATCCACCCCGCCCCGCCGCAGATCTCTACCAGGTCGTCAGCCGCGCACGCCCATGGAGCTACGCAAGAATTTGAGAAGGCCTGCTCCTCTGATACTGATATCTCCTGTTGGTGACGACGAGGAAGATGGCCCTCCGACTGGGGCAACCGACATGGCGATTCTCTCCAGCAATAGCAAAGCTGTACCTGCATCCCCACGTGCAGAGTCTACTGCTATCTCTGGACATGCGGACTCCTTCGGTATTGATCTCGAGAAGTTGACAGGGGAATTACAAATCATGAAATCCGACCCCTTCAAGAAGCGTAGCGAAGGTCTGAAGAGGTCTTCCTTCACCAGGCGTTTGACAGGAGACGATCTGCTGGTCGAGCAACCATCCACAATCGACGCCCCGCGGCAGTGGAAGGCTGGAGACGAGAACGAACCACGTAGCTCCCCCACCGAGTTAATCTTTCCGGCCAGAGCTGGGAGCGAGCCCCTCCCAGAGCCCTCCATGGGCGACTCAATCCTTGCGGCTCCACAGCAAGTTGTTGACGATACCCAGACACAGCATGATGTTGACATGGACGGCGATGACACCTTGGTCGATGGCGACGATACCTTGGTCAATGACGATTCAGAAGAGTATCTGCCAACCTACAAGGATTCGCCCCCCAACATCTATTTCCGCTCATCTCCACCAGAGTTGGGTACACCAAGTAGCCACAGCTCGACCTCTGCTGAACATGAGCCCTCTCCTCGCACTCCTCCCCGCAGCTCTCAGGCCGAGGAGATGGAGTGGGAGGCCACTCTCCAACCACACCAACGCGATATGCATGACTTGCTCATGCGCGTGTCGAAGCGCGTGCTCCGCCATGTCGTCGACAATGAGACTGCTGTAACCGACATCGCGGATGTGTACGCCAATGACGGCGAGCACTACGTCAATGAACTCCTTCAGCGTCAGGAGACCGAATGCAAGCAGCTCTGGAACAATATGAACGACAACAAATCAGCCCTGAAGAACGAGATGGGTGATTCGCTCACGGCCCTGGCGAAAGAGAGAAAGCGCATCGGCAGCGTCTGCTAGCCGCGCACACACAATAGATCACGCTTGCGATATCGAATCACGACATAGATATTTACGACGACAAGGTGCCACGACAGCGATGGAGAGGCTTCGGATTTCGGATTTTTAGTTATGCGATGGGATTGTGTGGGCCTTTGTTGATATGATGACGAACTTTACGCAGATATGACTTTTCACTTCTTCAAGTATAATACTTTATCTACCGAGGCCTTTATAGGGCGCTTAATACATAATATAATTCTTCAATACTTACGCAGAGCGCATCACCTTGTACGTTTGCTTATTAAAACATGAACATGATCGTATCACAATGACTTGGGTCAGTGCCATTAGAGCAGTGAAGAAGCTGCCGAGAGCACATCTGAAATGGACTTCTTCACTGCCCTCTGTATATAACTAGTGCTGGTATCTCAAACGGCGGAGATCCTTCACCACGACCACTCATAGCGCGTAACCCACGAATAGGTACACCAGGCAGCTACGCTGTAAGCCCTGGTCGTACCCGTCCGCATGCCCCAAGGGAGGTTTTCTTAGGGACGTTAAACCAATTCAATCAATCAATCAACCAATCTGACATGGACTTCATTTCTTCATTACACATCTCAGCCATCTCTACCGCACGGTTATATCCTATAAAGCCTTTTCAGATTCTCTTCCGCTCGCACGCCGCTCCCATATCTATTGAAAGCTCTTGAGCAACTCCTGCAACTGTGCATACGTATCCTCTGGGTTCTTAACCTTGTGCCCAATCGTCCTCTCATCGCTATAAATCTCCCAGTCATTCCCACCCTCATACGCCTTGTCGCCATAAAAGTGGATCTTATCGTACACAACACCACTGCGATTCTTCTCCTCAGCAACGTGCTTCAAGCAGTACGTCTTGTCCCAGCCAGTGGGGAACACATCAAACGAGATTTGTCCGCCGATGGAGTACGTGAGGCCGAGGTCTGGGAACTCCTTCTTGAGCGCGGCGACCATGGTGGGGCGGATGTTGTGCTCGATGTCGTAGGCTTGGTAGTCGTTGCGTTCTTGGACGGAGGCGTTGCGGCCGATGGGCGAGACGTTGATCATGCCGTTGCGGAACTCGACGAAGGTGCCACGCTTGACGGGGATGTCGAGGTCGGCGATGTAGTGCAGGATCCTAGAGGATAATGTTAGTTACTGCGTGAAGTGGGGTGTGGTGTCTGGCATACCATTTCACGAGCTTGTTGTACTGCTCCTGGCCGATCCAGGAAATGAAGCTCTGGCTGGGTAGCTCTTCGCCGAGACGGTATGCGGTCAGACCGTTTTCCGCGAAGCAGAAGTCGAAAAGCGACGTGACATTCACGTTGGCGGTCGCGAGCTGTTCTTGCTGCTTGACGAGGTTGGAGCCACCAACGAAGCCAATGGCGACCTTGTGGCGCAGCTCTGAGAGCAGCTGGAGCATCTCGGGCTTGACAAGCTATGGTGGCTGTTAGTATGTCTCCATCGTTCTGAAAGTGGAGAGACATACCTGACGAGGCTTTGTGAGTGTGTCATCGACATCGAAGAGAACGATGGTGTTCTTGACCGGACGCTGGTCAAGCGTAGGGTAGATTGATGCTGCGGCAGCCATTGTGGATGTTGTGTCGTTATTCGTGTTGTTGTCAAGCTTCCCTGTCCAATTTATATAGGCAGGAAAGGACAATTGATCAATCGGAGAGTCGAACAGGTGTCTTTGGGCAAAGCAAGGGAGCAATGGTGGACTTGATGTTTGGAGATGTAAATCTGGAGGGGCATGCAGCCATTGGCGATCCTCACCGCAGTTTGACGTGGGGTGTACCTGCCTAAACTACATCTGGCCAGGCTAGCCGGCTGGACCCTGAACTTGTGGTCACGATGGTTCCTCAAGGAAGCTAATTCCTCGAGTTGCTGCAATCTGTTCCTTGAAGCGTTTGTATGGTGAGTCAATTCGATCCCTAGCTCAGGGGCATCTCTCGTTTGCTACCTCTTCTGACCAAGGGCACAGTATCGAACGCGTGGTGCTGACCATGAGCCAAAGAGGAAGTGCTTCCGTCTGCACGTGAAGCCGTCTTACCTGTTCGTTCGAATTGCCATCATCTCCTAAATGATGTCTCGACGCACAGCCAATGTGTAGTGGTACGCGATGTGACGAAGTTCGATCTACCTGGGCCGATTGAAGCCCTCCCTGGAGCACAGTACTCCCGCCCAATGTCCGCACATGCAGTCGCATCTCGTAAAGAACGAATCTGTACTTTCGGGTGACTAGTCACAACGTCGTACAGTTCCTCAGTACCTCGATGTCCTTGATTCGAGTGTGAAGACATACACGACTAGGGACCTCAGTCGCATACAACTAGACTCCGACAACGCGTCTGAAAAGCAGTGTTCCAGCTCGAGAACTCCAAGTCTTCTTGGACCTTTAAACGTCTACAACATTCAGGAATGGCACCCACCTACTGCGACTCAGGAGAGTTCTGCGTGGCGGACACGAGACTGTCCTGTCGCTACTAACACCACCAATTCGTGGCTTACTCGAAACGCAGCCACATCCCTAGGAACAGAACAAACAGGCTTTGCATGCTAATCTGCTGATCATCAACGTTCGGTTCGAGTTTGACATACGATGCGCCAGTCGGTACGGCCCGTGAAGTACCTACGGTCGGAGTAGAGCTCATTACCCGGTATCTATTCATATAGGGACTCCGATTGATCAAGCGAAGAAAGGCAGTGCTTGCGAAAATATCTTCGTCGCTCGTCGATCAGGCCATTGTTGCGCGCTGTGCCACGGCAGGAGGAGCGTAATGGTGGGGCAGAGTGAGCCCTGCGTGGACTCCGCCCTCCGCCGTCGTTAATCCTTGTACAAAGGATACGCGTATTCACTACTGTGGTTACAGGC
>Ga0265780_10002297_pt1 | contig 26094 bp, 24 predicted proteins | sample P1T30metagenome_FD_192432 | JGI IMG/M metagenome (GOLD analysis project Ga0265780, IMG submission 192432) | Plant litter microbial communities from East Loma Ridge, Irvine, California - P1 T30 | ecosystem: Environmental > Terrestrial > Plant litter > Unclassified | place: USA: California...
GCGCTGATGCGCTAACCGGCGCCGGCGCTGCGCAACTACCTGAGCAAGATCCTGGGCGCGAGCGAGCACCTGATGGGCATCATCAACGACATCCTCGATTTCTCCCGCATCGAAGCCGGCAAGCTGCACGTCGAGCAGGTGGCCTTCGGGCTCGACGAGCTGCTCGAACACCTGTCCAGCCTCAGCGACGTCAAGTCAGAAGCCAAGGGGATCGAGCTGATCTTCCGGGTCGGCCCAGGGGTGCCGGCGCGCCTGGTGGGCGACCCGCTGCGCCTCGGCCAGGTGCTGATCAACCTGACCGGGAATGCGCTGAAGTTCACCGAGCGCGGCGAGATCGTGGTGGCGGTCGCGCTGGAACGCGGCGCGGGAGCGGACGACCGCATCGTGCTGGCGTTCTCGGTCAGCGACACCGGCATCGGCATGACGCAAAGCCAGATCGCGCGCCTGTTCCAGTCCTTCAGCCAGGCCGACAGCTCGACCACCCGCAAGTACGGCGGCACCGGCCTCGGGCTGTCGATCTCGCGCCGGCTGGTGGAACTGATGGGCGGCGACATCCAGGTCACCAGCACGCTGGGGGCCGGCAGCTGTTTCACCTTCACGGTGCCGCTCGGGGTGGCCGGGTCGGATGGCGTCGAGCCGATGGATGACGCGCCGCGGCCCGGCACGCTGCCGGCCACCCGCGCGCTGGTGGTGGACGACAGCCTTACCGCGCGCCAGGCGCTGGCCGAGATGCTGGCCGCCCTGGGCGTACAGGCCGATACCGCGGCCTCGGGCGAAGATTGCCTGGCGCAGCTGGAACAGGCGGCGCTGGACGGCCAGCCGTACGGGCTGGTGCTGATGGATTACCTGATGCCGGGGCTGGACGGGGTCGAGACCATCCGCCGCATGCGCAAGCGCCCGCCGGCCAGCCGCTAGGCCAGGGCCGCTGGCGGCACCGCCCCGGCCCTGCCGGCGATCCTGATAATCTCGGCCTGCACCCGCGAATTCGTGATGGATGAGCAGGGCGAGCTGCCGGTCGACGCCTTCCTGCAAAAGCCGGTCGGCCCGGCACTGCTGTATCACAGCCTGCTGCAGGCGCTGCGGCCGCCGCAATCGCAGGCGGAGGGCGCCGACACCTCCTTGCGCTACCGGCTGCCGCGCGCCGGCAGCGGCGCCGACATGGCGCGCCTGGACGGTGCCCGCATCCTGTTGGCCGAGGACAATGCCAACAACCGCGAAGTGGCGCTCGACTTCCTGGCGGCCGCGCGCATGCAGGTCGACGTCGCCTTCAACGGCGTGGAGGCGGTGCGCATGGCGCAGGCCGGCGACTACGATCTGGTGCTGATGGACATCCAGATGCCGGAAATGGATGGCCTGGACGCCACCCGCGCGATCCGCCTGGATCCGCGCCTGCGCACCCTGCCGGTGGTGGCGATGACGGCGCACGCGCTGCCGAGCGACCGCGCGCTGAGCCGCCAGGCCGGCATGAACGACCACGTCACCAAGCCGATCGACCCCGGCCTGCTATTCTGCACCCTGGTCAAGTGGATCGACCCGGCGCGATTGATCGGCCGGCCGCTGCCGCCGCCTCCCGCCCCCGAGCACGCCGCGGCGCGGCTGCCGGACGCGCCGGCGGCGGCGCTCCCACCGGTGCCCGGGATCGACTGGCGGATCGCCCTCGACAACGTGGACGGCCAGCACGCGCGCCTGCAAAAGCGCGCCGGCAGCTTCGTGCGCGAGTACGCGCAGACGCCGCAGCAGCTGCGCGACGCGCTCGATGGCGGCGACCTGCCGCGCCTGCAGTCGCTGGCGCATAATCTGAAATCGAGCGCGGCCTACGTCGGCGCCTTCGCCCTGGTGAATTCCGCCGGACGTCTCGAACTGAGCCTGCGCGACGGCCAGCTGGCGCGGGTGGGTGCGGACAGCGCGGCGCTGGTAGCGGCTGCCGAGACGGTGCTGGCCGGGCTGGCGCGGGTGGCGGCGAACATCGCGCCCGGCCAGATCGAGCCCGGCGCCCTGGGCGCCGTGATCGCGCGTTTGGAACGCCACCTGCGCAGCGACGACGCGCGCGCGGAAGACGCGCTGGGCCAGCTGGACGCCCTGCTGGCCGGGCGCGCCGGCGGCGAGCTGGCGGCCGCCCTCGGCGCGCTGCGGCGCGCCGTCAATGACATCGAGTACGGCGCGGCGCTCGCGCCGCTGGCAACCGTGGCCGCGCTGTGCGCGCAGCCGGATCACCGCCTGGAGGAGAACACATGAACCTGGCCCCGCTGCAGAAAGTCCTGGTGGCAGACGACGACGCGGTCAACCGCGAAGTGCTGGGCGAACTGCTCAAGCCCGAATACACCGTGCTGCTGGCCAGGAACGGCACGCAAACCCTGGCGCGCGCCGCGCGCCACCTGCCGGACCTGATCCTGCTCGACGTGATGATGCCTGACATGGACGGCTACGAGGTGCTGCGGCGCCTGCGCGCCGATCCGCATACCGAGCATATTTCGGTCATCTTCATATCCGGCCTGGACCGCCCCGAGGACGAGGCCGCCGGCCTCAAAATGGGCGCCGCCGACTACATCACCAAGCCCTTCAACGCCACCGTGGTGATGGCGCGCGTGGCCCTGCACCTGCAGGTGGTGCGCCAGCGCAAACTGCTGGAACGGCTGGCGAACGTCGACGGCCTGACCGAACTGGCCAACCGGCGCCGCTTCGACGAAGTGTATGAGCAGGAATGGGGACGCGCCCAGCGCGCCGGCCGGCCGCTGTCGCTGGCCCTGCTCGACATCGACGCCTTCAAGCAGTACAACGACCGCTACGGCCACCCGGCCGGCGACCGCGCCCTGCGCGCCGTGGCGCGCCTGGCCGGCGCCGGCCTGCAGCGTCCGGGCGACCTGGCGGCGCGCTACGGCGGCGAGGAACTCGTGCTCCTGATGCCCGACACCGACGCCGCCAGCGCGCAGGCGGTGGTAGCCGGCATCTGCTCCGAGATCGGCCTGCTGGGCATCGCCCACGAGGCGTCTGGCGTGGCGCCTACCCTGAGCGTCAGCGTGGGCGGCGCCACCATGACGCCAGGCTCACGCGAACAATCCGCCGAGCTGTTCGAAGCCGCCGACATCCACCTGTACCGCGCCAAGCAGGCCGGCCGCAACCGCATCGTCTGGCGCGAACCGGACACCGATTGAACCGGAAACGCGTCAACCCCGGCACACCAATCCGAAACGGGTCGCCTCGCACCCCCGCTTCCTGCACGCGCTGGCGTGATATCCCGCTGCCCTGCACAAGCGCAGTGTCTCTTCTGATAGCCCCGCCGCACTTGGCGCCGGCCGCGCCAGACTCTCCTGCCGGCTGCGCTGCGCCGCCGCGAGCCCACGCGCCAGGTCGGCCTCGGCCGCCTTCTTCCGCGCCGCTTCCTTCGCCTGCCTTTCCGCGCGCGCAGCCTTCGCCGCCGCGACCTTGCGCTCGGCCGCACGCTTCGCCGCCGCTTTCTTCGCTGCCGCTTCCTTAGCCGCTGTTTCTTTCGCCATGATGTCAGGCGGCTTCGCGACCGGCGCCGTCTCCGGCGCCGCCGCAATGGGCCCATCCGCGGGCGGCGCGTCCGTGACGGGCAGCGCTTCCCGAACCGGCATCGTGGACGGCACCACAAGCGGCGCCTCGCGCGGCAATAACCTGAGCGGCGGCGGTTCATCCACCGGCACGGGAGCCGCCCTGGAGGCAGCCCCGCTATGATCCGCCACGACCGCCAGCGTCGACGCCACCCGCCGCTCGCCCACCATCCACACCCCGGCGCCCGCCACCGCGACGACCGCCGCCAGCGCCGCGCTCCAAGCCAGCGCCTTGCCGCCCCAGCGCTCCAGCCAGGGCTGCGCTGCCGGAGGCGCCGGCATGGTCCAATCGGGACGGTCGCTGGAGAAGACGTGCAGTGCAGGCGCGGCTTGCGGAACGCTCAGGAAGGGTTCAGTCAACAGACCCGCGGACGCCGCCACAGCCGGCGCCGGCGCGGCAGCAGGCTCCGCCAGCACCGGCCCGGGTTCGCGGCTGCGCCAGACGGCACGCTCTTGCGCAACGGGTGCAGGCATCGGCGCAGGCATGGGAGCGAATTCGCGGCTGCGCCACACGCCGGCGCGCGGCTGCGCGGCAGACGCAGACTCAAGCCCCGTCCCGCGCGCAGGCGCGGGCATTACAGGCCGCGTCGCCTGAACGCGCGGCCCAGGTGCCGACAGCCCCGACTGGCTGTCGCCGATATCTTCCAACAACTGAGTCTTCATGGGCTTCCAGCCTGCTTGCAAACAGGCCGAGTGTAGCCCAAGCGCCGCCATCGCGCCTGCCCCGTGCGGCGCCCGCGCCACAGGCGCCGGCCGGCCTCAAGACTGGGTCTTGGCCGGGCGGTGCGTGATCACGCGGTAGATGTACCAGACCAGCAGGATGCCGAAGATGCCCTTCGAGACCGGCTCGACGTACTTGCCGACCTGCTCGTAGTTACTCTCCAGGACGAAGCCGGCGCCGGTCAGGATGCCGGTCCAGGCCAGCGAGCCGATCGTGGAAAACACCAGGAACTGCCACAGCGGCATGCAGGCCAGGCCGGCCGGCACCGAAATCAGGGTCCGGATCGCCGGGATCAGGCGCCCGAACAGCACCACCGAGCGGCCGTGGCGATCGAAGGCCGCGATCGACTTGTCGATGTCCTCGCCGGTCACCGTCATCCAGCGCGCGTGGCGGTCGGCGAAGCCCTTGAGGCGCTCCTTGCCGTAGACCTTCGCCCCGTAATACCAGGGCAAGGCGCCGGCTATCGAGCCGGCGGTGCCGGCGACCAGCACCCCCACCAGATTCAGGTCGCCGCGCGCGACGACGAAGCCGGCGAAGGGCATGATCAGTTCCGAAGGGATCGGCGGGAAGATGTTTTCCAGCGCCATCAGGGCGAACACACCCAGGTAGCCGCTGGACTCGAGGAAGTCGGTGATGAACTCAAACATGGCTGCACGCTCGGCTGATTGTCATGACATCGACGATACCATCTTGTCAAGAATGGTTGCGCCCGCCATGCGCGGGGGCCGTGGTGCTGGCCTGGGCGCTCGCCTTTCGGTACCATGCAAGATTGTCAAAAGGAGAACCGCAATTGCTGAAGCTGAGCCTGGACGCACTCGAGATCGTCGACACCATCGCCCGCAAGGGGTCTTTCGCGGGCGCGGCCAAGGAGCTGTTCCGGGTGCCGTCCACCATCTCGTACACGGTGTCCAAGCTGGAGGAAGACCTGGGCGTGCGCCTGTTCGACCGCTTCGGCCCGCGTGTGGCCCTGACCGAGGCTGGCAAAGAACTGCTCAAGGAGGGCCGCTACCTGCTGCGCGCCGCCGGCGACCTGGAGTCGCGGGTGCGCCGGGTGGCGTCCGGCTGGGAGACCGAGATTGCGATCGGCATGGATTCGATGCTGGCCCCGAGCGGCCTGCAGGAAGACATCGCCGCCTTTTATGCGGTGGCCGACCAGACCCGCCTGCGGCTGGTTCGCGAAGTGCTGTCCGGGACCTGGGACGCGCTGCTCGACCGCCGCGTCGACCTGCTCGTCGGCGCAGCCGGCGAAGGCCCGTCCGGCGGCGGCTATACCGCGGAGCCGATCGGCAGCAGCCGCTTCGTGTTCGCGGTCGCCCCAAGCCACCCGCTGGCCCGGGTCGACCGGCCGCTCGACAAGGCCGACCTGCTGCCCTACCGCGCGGTGGCGGTCTCGGACTCGGCGCGCCAGCTGGGCGCGCGCACCGTGGGTCTGCTGTTTGGCCAGGACATGCTGGCGGTGCCCGACATGGAGACCAAGTACACCTTCCAGCTGCGCGGCATCGGCTTCGGTTTCCTGCCCGAGGCCTGGGCCCGTCCCGCGATCGACGCCGGGCTGCTGGTGGAAAAGGAGGTGATCGAACCGAAGGCGGACGAAACCTTCTACCTGGCCTGGCGCAGCGGCGAGGAAGGCGCGGCGCTGGCCTGGTGGCTCAAGCGGGTGCGCGAACACACCCCGTTCGACCGCATGATGGCGCGCCACTGCCATGAGGCGGAGGCCTCAAGCCGCGCACCGACATCGTCCGCGCCCGGTTAAACGGCGTCGGTATCGATGCGGATCGTCCCCGACAAGGTCTTGTGCACCGGGCACTTGTTGGCAATGTCGGTGAGCCGGGCGCGGTCCTCTTCGCCAAGCGTGCCGACATACTCGATGTGCCGCCGCAGCACGTATGCCCCCTCTTCCTGCCCGTGCTCGATCCGCACCCGCACGTCGTCGAGCAGCATGCCGCGCCGCTGGGCGTACATCGTCACCGTCAGCGCGGTGCACGCCGCCAGCGCGGCGGCCAGCAGGTCGTGCGGCGCTGGCCCGCTATCCTCGCCGCCGGAAGCTTCCGGCGCGTCGCTCAGCAGCTGATGCCGTCCGATGCTCGCTAGCTGCTGCAGCTTGCCGCTGCCCTTGTGCAGAGTCACGTCCATGTCGGTCTCCGGTGCGGTGGTTACATTACTGCGGCAGGTCGAACACCAGGATCTCGGCCGCTTCCGCGCCCTCGAGCCGCACGGCGTCTTCACCCGTGACCTTCAGCGCGTCGCCGCCATGCAGCGCCACGCCGTTGACCGTGACGCTGCCGCGGATCACGTGGACGTAGCCCTGGCGGCCGCTGGCCAACGGGTGGCGCAGCGCATCGTCGCCATTCATGATGGTGGCGTAGATCGACGCATCCTGGCGCATCGAGACCGAGCCTTCACGGCCATCGTTCGACGCGATCAGGCGCAGGCGACCCTGTTTCGAGGCGGCGTCGAAGTGCTTTTCCTCGTAGCCGGGCGCTTCGTTCACGGTGTTCGGCTCGATCCAGATCTGCAGGAAGTGCACGCCCTCGTCCTTCGAGTGGTTGTACTCGCTGTGCACCACGCCGCTGCCGGCGCTCATGCGCTGCACGTCGCCGTAGCGCAGCACCGAACCGTTGCCCATGCTGTCCTTGTGTTCCAGCGCGCCCTCCAGGACGTAGGAGATGATTTCCATGTTGCGGTGGCCGTGCGACTCGAAGCCGCGGCCGGGCGAGACGTGATCTTCATTGATCACGCGCAGCGGGCCGAAACCCATGTGTTTCGGGTCCTGGTAGTGGCCGAAGGAAAAGCTGTGCATGGAATTGAGCCAGCCGAAGCTGGCGGCGCCGCGTTCATTCGCTTTACGTACGTTCAACATGGTGTTCTCCTTTTTCGTGATTGGACCATCGAACCCCTCGATTGCTCCCGGCGTTTGCTGCCGGGCCTGTTGTTCAATGCGATGGAGCCATTATGCTCGGCGCTTCCAGGATTGAAAAACGGATAATTCCGGGTCCTTCGGTCGAAAATTTCGATCATTCCCGCGCGTGCGCCATGTCACGGCCTGAACATGGTCTAATCGACATCATTTTTCCAAGGAAGCGAACCATGCAGGAAGCCACCCCCTCAAGCAGTCAACTCGACGAAGCCACACTCGCCTTCGTCCGCCGCGTCTTCCAGTTCGCCCGCACCGGCGACACCGCCGCTCTCGGCGAGCTCCTGTCCCAGGGCCTGCCGCCGAACCTGCGCAACGAGCGCGGCGACAGCCTCCTGATGCTGGCCTGCTACCACGGCCATGCGGAGACGGCGCGCGTCCTGCTCCAGCATGGCGCCGACCCGGAGCTGACCAACGATGCCGGCCAGACCCCGCTCGCGGGCGCCGCCTTCAAGGGCGACGTGCCGGTGGCGGCGATGCTGCTCGATGGCGGCGCAAAGGTCGACGCGGCCGGGCCGAACGGCAAGACGGCGCTGATGTTCGCCGCCATGTTCAACCGCGAAGACATCGCGCGCCTGCTGCTGGCCTGCGGCGCCGACCCCGAACTGCGCGACGCCGATGGCGTGAGCCCGCTGGCGGCGGCGATGCGGATGGGCGCTGCCGACACCGCCGCCTTGCTGTCGAAGCCGCCGCGTCCGGCGACGGCCTCGTCAATTCTCGGCGCCGAACATTGAGCACGTTACCCTTCGACAAATTTGCAGACTAGCTCTTCTTCTGGCGTAATACATCTACGGAAATACATTCGCTAACATGTATTAAGGCAGCTCCTCGCCAAGGAAGGCCCTCATGCAACGACCCCGGATCCCGCTCGATGAAGCCCAGCGCCTCGCGGCGCTGCATGCCACCCGCCTGCTGGGCAGCGCCCCGGAGGAGTCGTTCGACCGCCTCACCCGCACCGCCAGCCGCCTGCTGGACGTGCCGATCGCGCTGGTGTCGCTGATCGACCGCGACCGCCAGTGGTTCAAGTCGCGCGTCGGCCTGGAGGCGTGCGAGACGGCGCGCGACATCTCCTTCTGCGCGCATGCGATCCTGGTCGACGAACCGCTGGTGGTGCCCGATGCAGCGCGCGACGCCCGCTTCGCCGACAATCCGCTGGTCACCGGCGCGCCTCACCTGCGCTTCTATGCCGGCATACAGCTGTATTCGGTCGACCGCAAGAAGATCGGCACCCTGTGCATCATCGACAGCCGCCCGCGCGAACTGGGGCCCTTGCAGCTGGACGCCCTGCGCGACCTGGCGCGCCTGGTCGAGCAGCAGGTGTATGCGCGCCAGCTGGCGCTGGCGGCCCAGACCCTCAGCCAGCAACTGCGCGCCGAGCGTGAAGCGGCCGGCCGCGAGGGTGATGCCGCGGGCGCCGCCGGCGAACTCGAATGGCTGGTTGCCCACGACGTGCTGACCGGCCTGCCGAATCGTCAGGAGATGGTGCGCGCGATCGGGGCCAGCATCAAAGCCTGCCGCGAACACGGACGCCCGGCGCTGGTCGCCTGCCTGAACATCGACCGCTTCAAGCGCTTCAACGAACTGCTCGGACACCAGGTGGCCGACGAGATCCTGGTGAACATCGCGCGCAGCGTGCAGGCACTGCTGCGCGAAGGCGACCTGCTGGCGCGTTCCGGCAGCGATGAATTCCTGGTGCTGCTGCACGCGCGCGGCGACCATCCGGAGCCGGAGCGTGCGCTGGAACGCATCATGACAGTGGCCAACCGCGCGATCCCCGCGCACGGTGGCGAGATCGCCCTGACCTTCAGCATCGGCACCGCGCGCCTGCCGCAAGATGGAGACGACGCCGACGCCCTGCTGAACAATGCCGCCACCGCGATGCGCTACGCCAAGGCGCAAGGCCGCGGCGAGATCCAGCCCTACTCGCCAGCCCTGCGTACCGAAAGCAGCCGCCGCCTGACCCTGGAAAGCCACCTGCGGCGCGCGCTGGCCCAGGACGAACTGTTCGTCGAATACCAGCCGAAGGTCGACCTGCGCAGCGGCGCCCTGGCCGGCTTCGAGGCGCTGGTACGCTGGCGCCATCCGGAGTTCGGGGTGATCCGGCCCGACGAATTCATCCCGATCGCCGAGGAGACCGGCCTGATCGTCCCGATCAGCGACTGGGTGCTGCGCACCGCCGTGGCCCAGCTGGCGGCCTGGCGCCAGGGCGGCCTGGCGGTGGCGCCGGTGGCGGTGAACCTGTCGGCGCGCCAGTTCCTGCAGACCGACGTGATCGCCACCGTGAAGGCGCTGCTGGCCTCCTCTAGGTTGCCAGCCGGGCTGCTGGAACTGGAACTCACCGAGAGCGTGTCGATGGCCGATCCGGAGCGCAGCGTGGTGGTGATGCGCGGCCTGGGCGAACTCGGCGTCGCGCTGAGCATCGACGATTTCGGCACCGGCTATTCAAGCTTCTCCTACCTGCGGCGCCTGCCGCTGAACAAGCTCAAGATCGACAAGTCCTTTGTCCAGGACATGGGCCACAGCGCCGAATCGCTCGCCATCGTGCAGGCCATCGTGGCGATGGCGCACCGCCTGCAGCTGTCCGTGATCGCCGAGGGCGGCGAGACCGCCGACCAGGTCGCGGCCCTGCGCAAGGCCGACTGCGACCAGCTGCAGGGCTACTATTATTCGAAGCCGCTGTCGGCCGAGGATTGCGCCGCTTTTATCCGGGACAAGGCGCAGGCGCTGGCGGCGTGATGGTCGGCAGTGCGCGCGCAAGGCTATAATCGGGCGTATTCACTCCCTTACCGAGGGCCTCGATGCGCGCACTGCTTCTCTCTACGCTGCTGTTTGCCGGCGCCGCCATGGCGGACGACGCGATCCTGAAGTGCCGCGCCTTGGGCGACGGCGCGGCGCGGCTGGCATGCTACGACGCGATCGATGTGAAGGTGCGCACGGCCAGCGCCGCTGCCGTGGCCTCGCCGGCATCCCCGGCGGCCGCCACGCAGGCCAGCTTCGGCCTGCCCGCGCCGCAGGCGCAAGAGGAGATCCCGAAGTCGATCGCCAGCACCATCGCCGGCGATTTCGACGGCTGGGGACCCGGCGCCCGCATCGCCCTCGCCAACGGCCAGGTCTGGCGCGTGACCGACGGCAGCACCGCGGTCCTGCCGCGCACGCGCGACCCAAAAGTGTCGGTCACACGCGGCCTGCTGGGCGGGAGCTATCTGCGGGTCGAAGGCAGCAACCAGACCGCGCGCGTGAGCCGGGTCCAGTAACGGCGTCAAGCCAGCTGGCGCCTCATGTAGCACGCCGGACCGGGATAGGTTGCCAACGCCGCCCGCGCCAGCGGACACGCCAACTCCATCTCCACGAACCCCAGCCCACCCCAGAACCCGGCCGTATCCTGCACCGATACCAGCCCGGCCGAGCCCAGGTCCATTGCGCGCGCCTGATCCAGCAAGGCGCCGACCAGCCGCCGCGCCAGTCCCTGCCCGAGTGCCCGCGGCGCCACCGCCAGGTCATGCAGGTACAGCGTATCCGCCTCTAACGCGACCGCGAACGGCGCATCGAGCGGCGTCACCGCCCCCAGCCGGCTCGGATAGGCAAACAGGTAGGCGCACACGCCGCCGGCATCGAACGCCACGAGGCAGCTGCGCGCTGCGCAGGCGATACGCGCCGCGACGATGTGCGCCGCTTCCTGCATCGACGGCGGATAGCAGGCCGCCTGCACGCCGAGGACGGCGTCGAGATCGTCCGCGACCATCGGGCGCAGGCTGGTGGAAAATGCGTGCTGCATGAAACGTTTGGCCAAAGCCGGCAATCCTAGCATGGTGCGGCACGGGACGACGTCGTTCGTCGCGCCACGCTCGTCGTTCGTCGCCTCCGGGTTCCCGCGCCGCTCCGCCTTCCCTACACTATCGACATTGCTTTATATTGATGAGCAGGAGGATGGTATGTGGCGCAGGCTGGTGGATTGGTACGACGACGTGGACCGGGAGCGGCTCGCCGCAGAACAGAAGCAGGCGCAGAAGCGAATGCGCTTCAGCCCGCGCGGCTACCTGGTGGGCCGGCTGGCGGCCATGACGCCGCTGGAGCGCACCGAGATGCGCGCCTTCTGCGTACTGCACCAGGGCCGCCGGCTGTGGCTGACGCTGGCGGCGCTGGCGGCCGGCTTCTCGCTCGCCGGCGTGGTGCTGCACCTGACGCTCGACAGATTCACCTGGCTCGGCGCGATCCTGACCGCCAACGTCATCGGCTTCACCCTCCTCAGCGGCGCCATCACGGCCTGGTTCGACATGCGCAGTGTGAACAAGGCCAAGAGCAGACTGGTGCTGTACTGCGTGGGCGGCGTCGTCGTCGGCGGCCTGGCGAGCGCCCTGATCGGCGTCCTGATCCAGTCGCTGCCGCTGTCCATTGTCGTCGAGCGCCTGCCGCGCATGTTCGTGTCGGCGGCGGTCGGCTGCGCCATGGGCCTGGCGCCAGTGCTGATCGTCGGCCGCATCCGCCGCCGCCGCCACGAAAAGCTGACCCGCGAACTGGAGCGCAAGGCCGAGGCCGAACGCCTGGCGCGCGAACTGAGCGAAGCGAAGCTGCGCATGCTGCGCGCCCAGATCGAGCCGCATTTCCTGTTCAATACCCTGGGCGCGGTGCAGCAGCTGGCCACCGACGGCGCGCCGCGCGCGGCGGCCCTGACGGCCGATCTGATCGCTTTCCTGCGCGCCAGCTTCAGCGATATGCGGCGCGACCAGGTGAGCCTGGCGAACGAATTCGCCACCAGCGCCGCCTACCTGCGCGTGATGCAGGCGCGCATGGGCAGCCGTCTCAGTTTCTCGCTCGACCTGCCCGAGCACCTGGCGCCGCAGCAGGTGCCCAGCATGCTGGTGCTGACCCTGGTCGAAAACGCGATCAAGCACGGCATCGAACCTTCGCTGCGCGGCGGCGCGATCCTGGTCGGCGCCTTCGAAGAAGACGGCAAGACCATCGTGCGGGTGCGCGACACCGGCGTCGGCATGCGCGCCACGCCGGGCGACGGGGCGGGACTGGACAACGTACGCCGGCGCCTGGCGCTCGCCTACGGCGAACAGGCCAGCTTGAGCCTGCACGATGCCGATCCCGGCGTTAGCGCGGAAATCGTGCTGCCGCCATCGGCGCTGGCCGCCCTGCCGGAGGCCGCATGAGCCGCATCCTGATCGCCGAAGACGAACCGCTGATGCGCGAACGTCTGGTCGGCCTCCTTGCGCACTGCTGGCCGGAAGCGGAAATCGTGCTGCAAGCCGAGAACGGCAACGACGCCTGGGACGGCTATCTGGAACACGAGCCGGACGTGGTCTTCCTCGACATCCTCATGCCCGGCCTGTCCGGCCTGGAAGTGGCCGAACGCATCGGCGACGGCGCCCACGTGGTGTTCGTCACGGCCTACGACCAGTACGCGGTCGAGGCGTTCGATGCCGGCGCGGTCGACTACCTGCTGAAACCCGTACAGGCCGACCGCCTGGAGCGCGCGGTGGCGCGCATCCGCGCCAAGCTGGCCACGCCGCCGGCCGACCTGGGCGACCTGCTGCGCCACCTGAAGACCGCCTTGCCGGGCGCTCCGCTTGACAAGCTGAAGTGGCTGAAGGCGACGGTCGGGCGCCAGATCCGCCTGATCGACGTCGACGAGGTGCTGTTCTTCCAGTCCGACACCAAGTACACGCGGGTGGTGCTGCCCGACTCGGAAGCGCTGGTGCGCACACCGCTGAAAGACCTGCTCGGAGGGCTCGACCGCGACCGCTTCTGGCAGATCCACCGCGGCACCCTGGTCAACGTCGGCGCCATCGCCGCCGTCGAACGCATCGACGCCGAGCGCATGCAGGTGCTGCTGCGCGGCTGCGACGAGAAGCTGCCGGTCAGCCGCACCTTTACCCACCTGTTCCGGGATTGAATACCATGCCGCACACCACAAAACGACAACTGAAAAGCCTCGGCGCGGCATTCGCCGGCACCCTGAGCGGCGCCCTGATCGCGGTCGGCGTCATCCTGCTGGCGCATATCGGCTGAAGCCGGTGAGCGAGCGCGCTATCGTGCGCGTCTTGACGTTGCCACTCTCATCAGCCATGATGCTTGAATGACAACGTCTGCTTGGTCCACAAGGCTGGCAGGGCGGCGCCACCGGCATCCGGCCATCCGCCGCGTCCGCCCTTGACGCCGCCTGCCCAAGCGCAGGCGTCCTACTTTCGAGCACAACGCACAGGACGACCGCATGACCCCGATTGAATCCGCCAGGCCCCCGCACTCACCCGAATACATCCTGAATGCCGGCTGCCGCGCCGGCATCGGCATTGTCGCCGCCGTTGCCACCTTCCTGGCCGAGCGCGACTGCTATATCTGCGCGCTGGAACAGTTCGACGACGATTCGACGCAGCGCTTCTTCATGCGCGCCGTGTTCCGCCTGCAGGCCGGTTCGCCCTCGATCGAAGAGATCCAGCAGCAGTTCGCCGGCGCCGCCGCGCGCCTGGAGATGCAGTGGAAGATCCACGACGCGGCCGAGCCGGTGAGGAGCGTGGTGATGGTGTCGAAGGACGACCACTGCCTGGACGACATCCTGTACCGCCGCCGTAACGGCGAACTGAACATGACGATCACCGCCGTGGTGTCGAACCACCTCGACCTGCGTCCGATGGTCGAACGCGAAGGGATCCGCTTCATCTTCCTGCCGGTGAACAAGGAGAACAAGGCGCAGCAGGAAGCGCGCCTGCTGGAGATCGTCGAGGAGACCCGCGCCGAACTGGTGATCCTGGCGCGCTACATGCAGATCCTGTCGGACGACCTGGCGCGCCGCCTGGCCGGCCGCTGCATCAACATCCACCACTCCTTCCTGCCCGGCTTCAAGGGCGCCAAGCCCTACCACCAGGCTTTCGATCGCGGCGTGAAGCTGATCGGCGCCACCGCCCACTACGTGACGCCGGACCTGGACGAAGGCCCGATCATCGAGCAGATGGTGACGCGGGTCGACCACAACTTCAAGCCCGAGCAGCTGGTACGGGTCGGGCGCGACAACGAGTGCATGGCGCTGGCGGCGGCAGTGAAATTCCACATCGAGCGGCGCGTGTTCGTGGACGGGAACAAGACCATCGTGTTCCGCGGCAGCTGAGAACAGCCCTCTCTCCGATGGAGGAGCGGCGCGCGGCCGGTATCGCCGTGCGATACCCGGCCGTCAAGGGAGCGATACCGCGGCGCCAGTTCTTGCTTCGCTAGTCGCGGCTGGCGAAGATGGCGGCTCCTACAACCCGGAGACGCTCATGAAACGCCCCCTGATTCTTGCCATGCTGGCCGCCCACCTCTTCTTCGCCGCTGCCGGCGCCCAGGCCGCCGGCCAGTCCGCCCCGTCGCAAGCCAGCGCCAATCTGTCCGCCGTCGTCATCGGCGGCTCGATCCTGAGCGTCGCCGTCGCCGGCAGCGTGGTGGTGGCCAGCGTGCGCGCCGTCGGCGACGGCCTGGAGGTGGTGCTGGAAAGCGCGGTGGACGCCAGCCGCGCCACCTTGCGCCTGTCCGGCAAGGCAGCCGGCGGCCTGTCGCTGGCGGTCGGCTGCACGGTGGAAGTGGTGGCGGCGTCGACCGGCCACGTGCTGGTCATGTCGGGCAAAGCGATCGCCTTCTTGCCGAACGAAGCGGGCAAGGCCCTGCTGCACTCGGCGCGGGCGATCTGATGCGCCGCCTCCTGTTCACTATCGGCCTGGCGCTGCTGCTGGCCGCGCCCTTGGCCTCCCAAGCCGGCCAGCCCTGCGAGGAACGTCCGCTGGCGCCTCACGAAATCGTGCTGTCGATGGACCTGGCCCAGCGTACCGTCGCCGCTCTCGACGCCAGCGGCGCCCAGGTGGCGCTGGTCTCGCGCGCCGGCCAAGACCTGAGCAAGTACGGCCTGCGCTATTCGCACATGGGCATCGCGGTGCGCGACCATCCGGCCGGACGCTGGACCGTGGTGCACGCGCTGAACGATTGCGGTACCGCGGTCTCCGGCCTCTACAACGAGGGAATGGGCAACTTCTTCCTCACCGACCTGTACCGCTTCGAGGCCCACCTGGTGATTCCCGGCCCGGGCGCCCAGGCCCAGCTGGCCAGGCTGTTCGCCACCCGCACGCCGCTGCGCATGCACGAGCCGCGCTACAACATGCTGTCCTATGTATATTCGACCCGCTACCAGAACTCCAACCAGTGGGTGCTGGAGACGCTGGCCGCCGCGCTGGCGCCACCGGGCCAGGTCGAAACCCGGCAGGAAGCGCAAACCTGGCTGCGCTCGCTGCGCTACCAGGCGCCCACGATCGAGATCCCGGCATCGGTGCGCCTCGGCGCGCGCATGTTCCGCGCCAACGTCGCCTTCGACGACCATCCTTTTGAGCGGCGCATGGCGGGGCAGATCGATACCGTCAGCACCGATGCCGTGGTGCGGCTGCTGCGGATGGTGGCGCCGGAGACGAGGATGCTGACGCTTGATTGAACGAAAAATGGCCCCGCAGGGCCATGGCGTCACGCAGGTCTGGTTCAGACCTTGGCGTCGAGCCCCGGCGTCGCCGAACGCGCCAGGAATGCTGCCGTGATCTGCGGCAGGTGTTCCAGCAGCCAGGCCGCCATTGCCTTTTCCTGCACCAGGATCTGTTCGCAGGCGGCCGCGGTCTCGGTGTCGCCGACGGCATTGGCCGCGCCGATCAGCGAGGTATAGCTGGCGATCTCGAGGTTTTCGAACACATAGCCGGCCATCGCGCCCTTGACCACCTCGTCGCTGGTCATCATCCCGCCCACGCCCTGGCCGAAGGCGGCCAGTTTGCCGCCCAGGTCTTTCAGCACCGAGTTCTCGATGCCGCGGCGGGCCAGGATGCCGTCCAGCAGGCGCTGCTGGCCGCGGGTTTCTTCGATGTGCTGCACGATGCGTGCGCGCAGTTCCGGATAGTGCTCGAGACGCTCGGCCTGGGCCTTGAGCATCGATTCCGCCTGCTCTTCCATCGCGTGCGCGTCGCGCAGCCAGTCGTTCAGGTGGTCGTTTGCCGCTGTAGTCATGATCTTCTCCGTCGATTGCAGGTTGGTGGTTGGCGCCGCGGCCGCCGTCCTTGCCAGGTGCCGGCCGCGCTCGCCTCAGACCCGAACCTTCGCAGAATTGCGCCGGTCCGTTTGTTAGGTCATGCACATACAGGCCACATCCGCGTCAAGGTCGCGCTGCGGCCAGCGCCGCGCCGCCGTTCAGCCGGCGCTGCAGCAGATCCTGGGCCACCGCCAGCGCCTGCTCCGGCGCCGCCGCGATATCCGGGACCACACCCACGCCTTCCCAATTGGATTTCGTGATCGGATTGATGACTTGCCGGCTCGGGATCACGGCATAGAAATGCTCGCCGATCCGGTGCGGACGCGCCGGGTTGGCGCCGCCCCAGGTGTTGGCGCCGACCACCGTGGCCCGTTTCAAGGCCTGCATGGTGTAGGCGAAGTCTTCGCCGGCGGACATGGTGCCGGGGCCGACCAGGATCATGACCGGCTTCTTGGCGCCGTAACGCTTGCCGGCGAGTTTGTCTTCGGTCCAGTGCTGCCTGGTTACGCCGGTGCTGCGGTCCCACATATCGTTCAGGCGGGTGCGTTCGTCGACGAAGTAGCTGATCAGGAGCGCCACCGGCTTGATGCCGCCGCCGCCGTTGTCGCGCAGGTCGATGATCAGGCCATCGGTGTCGGCGACTTCGTTCATCGCCTCGCCGAACTTGTCGGCCACCAGGAATTCGGGCGGGAAGCCGGACACCTTCAGGTAGCCGATGTTGGCGCCCAGACGCTCGACCTTTTCCACCTCGCGCTTGGCCATGACGCGCATGATCGTGCGGATGGCGATGTTGTTCTGCGCCTCCCATTGCGCCTGCGTTTCCGGCGGCAGCACGCCGTCATCGTCGGGCAGCACCAGCCCGGGCTTGAAGCCCACCGACATATGCCGGTCCTCGACCACACCCCGCATGTCGTCGGTGAGCTGTTTCGCCAACTGCCTGCCATCCTTGATGCCCTCGTACCTGCCTTCCTGCTGGCGCTGGCGCAAGACCGTCTCCATCTGGCTGGCCTTGTCCGGGAAAATGTAGTTCTCGTTCAGCTTCGCCACCAGCGTATCGATCGTCTTTCCGGTCGTCGCCGCATCCAGCACCACGTCCGGCTGGGGCTTAAGGGCGTGCCACAGGTGTTTCCAGATGGGCGCGCCCAGCATGCCGATCGTGGTCAACAGCACGACGGACGGGATGAGGATCCACTTCTTGTTCATTTTGTCTCCTGTTTTGGTGTTTGGGGTGTCAATTCGGAATTAGAAGAAGCAATTTCTTCATCGATGAAGCAATTGCGGAGATTGAGAATAGCATACCAGTTACTCCTTCATAGCAATTTATTGTGCTATCCAATTTCGCATCCAGAGCCACCGCCATGGCTGTTCCGGATCGCGCAAGGCATTCGGGTCGAAGCAGACCGGATCGCCTGCCTGCGTGTGTCAACTAACCGAACAGGGGTTGTCGTCCGGTTAAGGTAGTGGCTTCGCTAATGAAAGGATGGCCATGGACCAGCACCAGGAATACCCGATCCGGCTGCGCATCAATGGACAGGAGCGGCAATTCGCCGTCCAGTCCTGGGTGACGCTGCTCGACCTGCTGCGCGAACGCGCGGAACTCACCGGCACCAAGAAGGGCTGCGACCACGGCCAGTGCGGCGCCTGCACCGTCCTGCTGGACGGCAAGCGCGTCAATTCCTGCCTGACCCTGGCGGTGATGCATGACGGCCGCGAGGTGACCACCGTAGAAGGACTGGCGAACAACGAGGAGCTGCATCCGCTGCAGCAAGCCTTTATCGATTGCGACGCCTTCCAGTGCGGGTACTGTACCCCCGGCCAGCTGTGTTCCGCAGCCGGCCTGATCGCAGAAGGCGAAGCGAAAAGCATCGACGACGTGCGCGAACTAATGAGCGGCAACGTTTGCCGCTGCGGCGCCTACCCGCAGATCACCGAAGCGGTGGTGCGGGTGATGGGGCTCGACGGCAGCAAGAAGGCCGGCGAGGGTGAAAAACCGTTTACGACCGGACCGGTGCTCGCATGAATCCATTCTCGTTCACTCAAGCGGCCGACGTCGATGCCGCCCTCACCCAGCTGGCTGCCGGCGCACGTCCGATCGCCGGCGGCACCAACCTGATCGACCTGATGAAGGAAGGCGTCATGCGCCCCGGCCAGCTGGTCGACATCAACGGGCTGGGTCTGGATAAAATTGAGAACGGCCCGAACGGCGGCATGCGCCTCGGCGCCCTCGCCCGCAACGCCGACACCGCCTACGACGCCACGCTGCGCCGGCGCTACCCGCTGCTGAGCGCCGCCATCCTGGCCGGCGCCTCGCCGCAGCTGCGCAATATGGCGACCAATGGCGGCAACCTGCTGCAACGTACCCGCTGCTATTATTTTTACGACGTCGGCACGCCCTGCAACAAGCGCGAGCCGGGCAGCGGCTGCCCGGCGAAAGAAGGACTGAACCGCCAGCTGGCCATCCTCGGCACCAGCGAGCAATGCATCGCGACCCATCCGTCCGACATGTGCGTGGCCCTGCGCGCGCTGGATGCGACCGTGCACGTGCGCGGCAAGAACGGCGAGCGCGACATCCCCTTTGCCGACTTCCACCGCCTGCCGGGCGACCAGCCCCAGATCGACAGCACCCTCGAACCAGGCGAACTGATCACCCACATCGACCTGCCCGACGCCGACGCCTTCGCCGGCCACTCGGCCTACATCAAGGTGCGCGACCGCCTGTCCTATGCCTTCGCGCTGGTATCGGTCGCCGCGGGGCTGGACATGGACGGCAAGACCATCCGCGCGGCGCGCATCGCACTGGGCGGCGTGGCCCACAAACCGTGGCGCGTGGAAGAAGCCGAAGCCGCTTTGGCCGGCAAGGGCGCGGACGATGCCGCATTTGGCGCCGCCGCCGACATCCTGCTGCGCGGCGCGCGCGGCTACGGCCAGAACGACTTCAAGCTGACCCTGGCGCGCAACGCCATCGTGCAAGCCCTGCAGACCGCCGCGCGCGGCACCAAATACGCAACCGGAGAACAACGATGACCGACCTGATTCCAGCACTGCGCACCCCCACCGCGCCCGAGGGCACCGGCCGGGTCAAGGGCGGCATGGCGGTATCGCGCATCGACGGCCGCGCCAAGGTAACGGGTGCGGCGCGCTACGCCGCCGAAGAGCAGGCCCCCGGCCTGCAGTACGGCGTGGTGGTGAGCGGCACCATCGCGCGCGGGAAAGTCACCGCGATCCACACCGACAAAGCCGAAGCCGTGGCCGGCGTGACCGCCGTGCTGACCCACCTGAACCGGCCCAAGCTGCGCGCCTGGGACCTGGCCTACAAGGACATGACCGCGCCCGGCGGCTCGCCCTTCCGCCCGCTGTTCAGCGAACGCATCTTCTACAGCGGCCAGCCGGTGGCGCTGGTGGTGGCCGAGACCTTCGAAGCGGCGCGCCACGCGGCCCAGCTGGTGGAAGTCGAGTACGAGCAGGAAGCCCACGAAACCAACTTGCTGGCGACCCTCGACCAGGCCTACAAGCCGCGCCCGATGAAGGCCGGCTTCACGCCCCCCAGCTCGAAAGGCGATGCCGACAAGGCGTTCGAGGACGCGCCGGTGAAGATCGAATCCCAGTTCTACCACGGCGTCGAGCATCACAATCCGATGGAGATGTTCGCCACCACCGTGATCCGCGCCGACGATGGCCATCTGACCATCTACGACAAGACGCAAAGTTCGCAGAACTGCCGCTGGTACGTCTCGCGCGCCTTTGGCCTCTCCAAGGACAAGGTCACCGTGCGCAACCCCTACGTGGGCGGCGCCTTCGGTTCCGGCCTGCGTCCGCAATACCAGCTGACCCTGGCCGTGCTGGCCGCGCTGCACCTGAAGACTTCGGTGCGGGTGGTGCTGACGCGCCAGCAGATGTTCAGCTTCGGCCACCGTCCCGAGACCTGGCAGAAGGTGTCGCTGGCGGCCAGCCCGGACGGCAAGCTGCAGGCGATCAAGCACGAAGCCATCCACGAGACTTCGCGCCTGGAAGACTATGTCGAGGTGGTGGTCAACTGGTCGGGGCAGCTATACGCCTGCGATCACATCAAGCTGGGCTACAAGATCGTGGCCCACGACCGCCATTCGCCGATCGACATGCGCGCACCGGGCGCGGCCCATGGCGTGCACGCGCTCGAAGTGGCGATGGACGAAATGGCGTATAAACTCAAGATCGATCCGCTGCAGTTCCGGCGCCTGAACTACGCCGACGTCAATCCGCTCGACGACAAGCCTTATTCGACCAAGGAGCTGCACCAGTGCTACGACAAGGGCGCGGCGCGCTTCGGCTGGGACAAGCGCCCGCTCGAGCCGCGCTCGATGGTCGACGGCGAGGAGCTGGTGGGCTGGGGCATGGCCACCGGGATCTGGGATTCGCTAGTGATGGTGGCGCGCGTCAGCGCGGTGCTGCATGCGGACGGCCGACTGGTGGTGAGCAGCGCCGCCACCGACATCGGCACCGGGACCTACACCGTGATGTCGATGATCGCGGCCGAGGCCATGGGCCTGCAGATGGAGAAGGTGACCTTCCAGCTGGGCGACTCGACCCTGCCGATGGCGCCGATCGAGGGCGGCTCCTCGCACGTGACCACGGTGGGCGGCGGCGTGCATGGCGCCTGCGAAAAGCTGCAGAAGACGCTGATCAAGATGGCCAAGGCGATGCCGAATTCGCCGCTGGCCAAGGCGCGCCCGCAAGACATCGAGTTCGCCGACGGCGCGATCCAGCTGCGCAACCGGCCCGACGTGTCGCTGCGCCTGTCCGAGGTGCTGGCCTCGAAGGGGCTGGACCGGGTCGAGGAAAAATACTTCATGACGCCACAGATGCTCAAGCAGCGCAAGTTCACGCGCGCCGTGCACTCCGCCGTGTTCTGCGAGGTGCGGGTGAACGAAAAACTCGGCATGGTGCGGGTGACGCGCGTGGTCAGCGCGGTGGCGGCCGGGCGCATCATCAGCGCCAAGACCGCCGCCAGCCAGGTCAGCGGCGCGGTGGTGTGGGGCATCAGCCAGGCGCTGCACGAGGAGAGCTTCACGGACCACAATCTGGGGCGCTTCATGAACCACAACTATGCGGAATACCACGTGGCGGTGAATGCGGACATCCACGACATCGACGTGATCTTCGCCAAGGAGGACGACCGGATCGTCAGCAAGCAGCTGGGGGCCAAGGGCGTCGGCGAGATCGGCATCGTCGGGGTGTCGGCGGCGATCAGCAACGCGATCTTCCACGCGACCGGCAAGCGGCTGAGGAGTACGCCGATCACGCCGGACAAGATCCTGCTGGGGGATCGGGAGATTCCGGTGGAGGAGCCGCCGCAGGCGAAGTAAGCGCAGTCGGGGTCCGTAGGGTGGTCGGCGCAGACCACCCTACCGGCCGCGCACCTCAAAGCGGCTTGCGGATACCGCTACGCCCGTCGCATCGACCAGTTCGAGGCGGTGGTCCCCGGGTACCGGCCGCCATGCCAGCGCCTGTGCCGGCCCGGCGTCCACACCATCCAGGCGCCAGCGATGGTCCAGCGCCCCCTGCGCCTGAAACACCATCCGCTCCACGCTGTCCGGAATATCCGGATCCACCGCCACGATGCCCCCATCCGGCGGATACACGATCTTCGCCGCACGCCGCGCATGTGGCACGGCTTCCACCAGCGCCGTCTCGGTCCCGGCCAGGAACCATTCTTCGCGCGCGGGTTCGTGCGCCGGTGCATACGCCACGCGGCGTTTCACGGCGCCGGCCGGCGGCTTCGATTGCGCGCCCGGCCGCTCGCGGTGCAAAAAATCCATCACGTCGCGCCACACCGGCGCGGCGCCCGCGACGCCGGACACGTCCCACATCGGCGCCCCATCGAAATTGCCGACCCAGACCCCGACCGTATAGCGATCGCTGTAGCCGACGCACCAGTTGTCGCGCATGTCCTTGCTGGTGCCGGTCTTGACGGCGCTCCAGTAAGCAGTGGCGAGGTCGCTGCGCAGGCCGAAGGTCGGGCTGCGCGCGCCGCGGTCGGACAGGATGTCGCCGATAACGAAGCTGGCGGCCGGGTCCAGCACCTTCACCAAAGGCGCGCGCGCGGCTGGCCGCAGGCTGACAAGGCCGTGGCGGCCGCCATTGGCGAGGGTGCGGTAGGCGTTGGTCAGTTCCAGCAGGGTGACGTCGGCCGAGCCGAGCGCCAGCGAAGGGCCGTAGAACTCAGCGTCCTCGATCAGGGTAGTGAAACCCAGCGCCTGCAGGCGGGTGTGGAAGCGCTCGACGCCGACCGTCAAGAGGGTGCGTACGGCCGGCACGTTCAGCGAACTGGCCAGGCTGGTGCGCACGCTGGCGTAACCGGTGAAGGCGCGGTCGTAGTTCTGCGGGACGTAGGCGCCGCCGGCTCCGGTGACGTCCAGCGGACTGTCGTCCAGCAGCGAGGCGGCGCTCAGCTGGCGCCGCGCGATGGCCAGCTCATAGAGAAAGGGCTTCAGGGTGGAGCCGGCCTGGCGCGGGGCCAGCACGCCGTCGACCTGGTTCGAGCCGGTGTTCGCGACCCAGGCCAGCAACTCGCCGCTGGCATTGTCGATCACGACCACGGCACCGTCGCCAACATTGCGCGCGGCGAGTTCGCGCACGTGGCGGCGCAAGGATTCCAGCGCTGCGCCCTGCACACCGGCGTCGAGGGTCGTGCGCGCATCGACGCCGGCCTTAGCAAGCCGTGCGCGCCAGGCTTGCGGCGGACCGGCCTGCGCCACCTTGCCGGGCCGCGCCAGGGCGACGGCGGCGCGCCATTCGATGGCGGAACACGCCAGGGGCGACTTCAGCTCGCGCGCCAGCTGGCAGGCGCGCCGCGCCACGGTCTTCGCCGGCGCGGACGGCGCGCGCAGCAGCGCCGCCAGGATCGCCGATTCGGCCAGGTCCAGGCCCGATGGCGCCTTGCCGAACAGGCCGCGCGCGGCGGCGCCAACGCCCTGCAGTTCGCCGCGGTAGCTGACCAGGTTCAGGTAGGCTTCCAGGATCTGCGCCTTGCTCCAGCCGGCTTCCAGTTCGCGCGCGGCCAGCGCCTGGTCGAATTTCTGGCCCCAGTTGCGTCCCGTGCTGGATGCGCGCAGCCCGGCGTCGAGCAGGCCGGCCAGCTGCATCGTGATGGTCGACGCGCCGCGCGAACGCTCCCGGAACAGATTGTCCCAGGCCGCCTGGCCGGCCGCGCGCAGGTCGATGCCGCCGTGCCGCATGAAGCGCGCATCCTCGGCCTGCAGCACGGCCGCGCCCAGCGCCGGCGAGATGTCCGCAAGCGCCACCCAGCCGGCGCGGCGCGCGTGCAGGTCGACCCGCACCGAGTCGAGCGGTACGCCATGGCGGTCCAGCAGGCGCGCTTCCGAGGGCTGCCAGGCGGCGCGCACCTGGCCTGGTGTCGGCATGGCGCCCAATGCCAGCGCGGGCGCCAGCAGCGCCGCGGCGAGCGCGATACGCATCAGCGCCCCACCACCACCGGCGCATTCGGCGCCTCGCCGAACATCTCCGGGTTGTACATGGCTTCGACCCGCGTCGGCGGCAGGCTGAAACGGCCGTCGTTGTTCAGGCGCACCGTGTACTCGATGCGCCAGCGGCCCTTCGGCACCCAGCCGTAATAGGCGCGGAAGGCGCTGCTCGTGCGTTCTTCGAAGTCCGGCTGGACCCAGCCGAGCCTGCGTTCTCCGCCCCTTGCGATCTGCGAGTCGCCACCCAGGCCGCTGCCGAGGATGCTGGCGCCGGCGGGAATCGGGTCGTCCACCACCACCCAGTTCATGTCGGCCTGGGCGTCCAGATCGAGACGCACCCGGTAGACGTCGCCGCGTGACCAGCTGCCCGCCTTTTTCTGCGTCACCGGCGTGACCGTGCGCGCGATCTGGTAGCCGGAGGACAGCGGCGCCTTCAGCGGCACCGCCGCCAGACTCTGCACCATGGCCCAGGGTTTGCCGCCGCCCTCGTGGCGCAGATTCAAGTTGGCCGCGCCCTGGGGCCAGGCTTGCAGCACCGTCGACGGCACCGTGCCGGTCCAGCGCGCGGCGCCCAGCTCCACGCTGGCCTTGCCGATCACCGGAACCGACTCGTAGGCGCTTGAAAACTTGCGCATCGCCAGCACGCCCCAGGCGTTGGCCAGGGTCGTGTTCCAGTGCCCGCGCTGCTGGCGCCCGAGCGCGCCGCGCGCCAGGCGGCCCATATCGGTTTTCCACTGCGGGTTGTCGAGCATCGCCAGCAGCAGGCGATTGGCGTTCACGTCGGGCGAGGCCATCAGCCACCACCAGTCGTCGCTGCGCTCGGTGGAAAAGCCCAGGGTCGTGCCCTGCAGGTTCAGGCGCGCGCGCAGGATCGCCCCGGCCTGCGCCAGCAGCGCGTCGCGCTGCGCCAGCTCCGGCGAACGCTTCAGGATCAGGTACCAGTCGATCACGGCCGACGTCGGCCACAGATTCGGTTCGATACGGAAGGATTGCAGCCAGTTCTCGCGCACCGGCTGCCGTAGCGACAGTGCCGCCAATGCGGCGACCTTGCGCACGGCCAGCTCGCCGGTACGCAGCCCGCTGCCGCGCACGATGCGGCCCTCGACAAAGGCGAGCAAGCCCGCTTCCATGCGCTCACGCAGCTCCGGCGCGATCGCAAAATCCGCCTCTGCCGTCACCGCCAGCACATAGGCCGTCAAGGCGTCGTCGCCCTGCCCCATCGTCGCGAAGTACTTCAGCAGGCCATCGCCATCCAGGTGGGCCGGCATGGTGGCGGCCACGTTCGACCACATGGCGGCGTCGCTTAGCGCCACCGCCTTCGAGGTGCGCTGCTCGAAACAGGTGTAGGGATAGCGCGCCATGTAGTCGCGCACCCCCTGCAGGCTGCCGGCCAGGCGCGGGCTCAGGGTGGTGCGCACGCCGCCCTTGCCGGGCAGCGCGTCAACCGGGCGCTGCACGGTCATCTGTTTTGGCCCGTCCAGCTGCACCAGCGTGGCTTGCAGGGTACGCACCGGGACCGGCTCGAGGACGTTCTGCGTCACGCGCAGGCTGTCGCTCGCACTGCCGGCGCCGGCATCGAGCTGCCAGCGCAGCCGTGCCGCCTGCGGCACCGTCACGTCCCAGAACACTTCGCGCGCGGCGCCCGCCTCCAGGCGCAGCGTTTGCGCCGGAAGCGTCTGCGCCGCGTTCTCGTCGGCGGCCATGCTGGCGCCCAGGCGCACCTGCAGCGTACCCGCCGACGCATTGCGCACGGTGAAGCCGGCGCGCAGCCGGTCGCCTTCGCGGGCCAAAGCCGGCAGGCCGGACAGCAGCATCAGGTCTTGCGTGGACCGGATTTCACTGGCGCCGGTGCCGAACAGGCCGGCGCCGGCGCTGGCTACGGCCACGATGCGGAAACTGGACAGGGAATCGTTCAGCGGCACCGCCACCACCGCTTCGCCGTTCGCATCGAGCGCCACCTTGCCCTGCCATAGCAGTAACGTATCGAACAGCTCGCGGCTGGCGCCGCGCCCGCCGCCGCCGCCATGCGCCACCGACTTGCGGCCGAAGTGGCGTTTGCCGACCACCTGCATCTGGGCGGTCGAGGTCTCGACCTGCAGGCTGCGCGGCCGCATCATGGCCTCCAGCAGCTTCCAGGAATCGTTGGGTTTCAGTTCCAGCAGGCTGGCATCGACCGCCGCCAGCGCCAGCTCGGCGCCTGCCGGCAGCGGCTTGCCGTCCGCGCGCGTGACCTTGATGCGCACGCCGGCGCGTTCGCGCACCTTATAGATCTGGCGCTCGGGCATTACCGCCACTTTCAGTTCGTGCGCCGCCCAGCCGACCTGGATGGATGCGATGCCGAGCTTGTAGGCGGGCTTGCCCAGGTCGACCAGCGCGGTCGGCTTGACGCCGGCCAC
>Ga0265780_10002298_pt1 | contig 26092 bp, 19 predicted proteins | sample P1T30metagenome_FD_192432 | JGI IMG/M metagenome (GOLD analysis project Ga0265780, IMG submission 192432) | Plant litter microbial communities from East Loma Ridge, Irvine, California - P1 T30 | ecosystem: Environmental > Terrestrial > Plant litter > Unclassified | place: USA: California...
GCAGCGCACCGGATCGCGTGCTCGCACTGTCTCTGGATGTCACGCGTCCTGCAGACATCGATGCAGCCGTTGCCGCGATGCGCGAACGCTTCGGACGCATCGATGTCCTGGTCAACAACGCCGGCTATGGCTACCAGAGCACTGTCGAAGAAGGTGAAGATGCAGAAATTCGTGCGCAGTTCGATACGAATGTCTTCGGCCTGTTTGCCATGACGCGGGCGGTCCTTCCCTTGATGCGCGAGCAGCGCAAGGGCAACATCATCAATATCACGTCGGTTGCTGGTCTCATCGGTTATCCGGGGTCTGGCTACTATGCCGCATCCAAGCATGCGGTTGAGGGCTGGTCAGACGCGCTGCGCGCCGAGGTGCTTCCGCTGGGAATTGGCGTCACGTGCGTCGAGCCCGGGCCATTTCGCACGGATTGGGCGGGCCGCTCCTTGCGTCAGACAACGAGCGGGATTGCCGATTACGCCGATACGGCGGCAAAGCGCTTGGCCGGAACGAAAGAAACCAGCGGCGCGCAGGCCGGTGACCCGGTCAAGGCCGCGCAGGCGATGGTCACCATTGCAAATGGCGCCGATGCACCACGACATCTCGTGCTGGGCGCCTGGGGCTTCGATGCGGTTGTTGAGCGCCTGGAAGAACGCGTTCGCGACATCTCGATGCAACGCGATCTGAGCTTGTCGGCCGACTTTAATGACGAGGCATGATCCTTTTAATTGACGAGCAATTTGCTGATGTCTCGTTCTGGAGAATTTGATGAAACCCTATGTTATTTGCCACATGATGTCCTCCATCGACGGCCATGCACTGACCGATGGCTGGGATCGGCCCTTCAAGAAAGCCGCAGGCGACCTGTATGAAAAGTTGGCCGCGACGTTTGACTTCGATGGCTGGATTTGCGGCCGCACGACCATGGAAGAAATCGCGCATGGTGAAGGCTATCCGAAAGGGTTGGCGAAGGAGCCGATCCCACGTACGCCCTATTTCGCCAAGCGTGACGCGAAAACTTACGCCATTGCGATCGACGGCCACGGCAAGGTTGCATGGAAGAGCAATGAGGCACTCGACTCGCACGTCGTCGCGGTTCTGACGGAAGCCGTGTCGGATGACTATCTGGCCTATCTGCAATCGATCCAAGTCTCCTATTTTTTTGCAGGCAAAACCGATATCGATCTGGCGCAGGTCGTGCAAACCCTGGCCGATGAGCTGGGCACGAAGCGACTGATCGTCGAAGGTGGCCCGCACGTCAGCGGCTCCTTCGTCAATGCCGGTCTGGTCGATGAAGTCAGCGTGCTGATATTGCCTCTGGTCGATGGGCGTGGCCATCATCCCGCGTCGTTTGAAATTGACGAAGATTCCTGGAAGCAGCCGAGCTATCTGAAACTCGAATCGGCAGAGGTTCAGGATGGTGGCGGCGTGTGGCTGCGTTACAAGCGGTCGTGACGCGTTCGGCGCGCGAAGATCATTGATTAACGCGTGCGAGCGGTTCCTTGAACGCTTACGGGGGTACGCCTCCAAGTGGTGCTACGCCTGGCGGGCCTCCTGCCTGGCCCGCGATTCCCGGTGCGTCTGAATCGTGGAGCAAATAGATTCCGCAAGCAAGTTCTCCGAGCCTGTGACGTCGGCAACGAGAACAAACGGAACATATCGGCACCGCGGGCAATCACGCAGAAGGCGGTGATCAGCGCGATACACGGCGCAATCTGCAGCAGATTGTCGAATCGAAGCGCTGCAGCAAAACAAAGTAGCACCGATACCGATGCCAGCTTTTTTCACAGAATCGGGTAAATATCAGATTACGCACCAGATACGTGGCCAGGATGCCACCTACAAATACCGCTGCGAATCGAAGACTCATTCGATCAGCCAACCTTCGGTGATCGCTGCGACCGAGACAAGCAGCAAGAGCAAACCTGGACCACCGACGGAACCAGCGACGCCAAGGGCTCGGCTGTTGGAGTGACATTAAAAACAGCTCAATCAGCCATGTGGGTAGAGATGTGGGCAGACCGAATTGAAAAAGCCCCTTCATAGGGGCTTTTTAGTGTTTTTGGCGGAGAGAGGGGGATTCAAATTGCACCCTCAAAATTTCCTTACCTTACTGGGCATTTTTACTGTTCTACACATCAATGTGGAGTATTGCTGTGTAGAACTTTCGGAGTGTATCACGACGAGCCGCGCGAAGGTGGGTCATACCTATTCGTGAACGCTGAACATGTAATTTTTTCCGGCGCTGTAACATGGACGTTCGGGGGCGCTATACCCTCACATCGGGCCATATAGTGGCTTCCTGGGCATCTCAACCTGTGGTCGCGCGCCCACAGGCTCGCCTGTGATGCAATCGTCATGCGCAAGAGTGCAACTTGCGCATACGTGACACGTCCACTGGAAGCCAACTCTAACGAGGACTGCAAACGGCGCGGCTCTGCCGCTAGCAAGACCCGGGCGGTACTCTGCCGCCCGGGTTTTTGTTGGCATTTACTCGAACTGGAGTAGTCCGGTGCTTGGTCATCTACCGGTATGTCTGAACGCCAATTCGGCCGTCCCAATGGGTTTAAACCTTGAGATGAGGTTGGCACCGCAGCTCAGTCATCACCGTCGAAGGCTATTCTTGACCTTGAGCGCTTCGAGCTCTTAGCAGTTCCAGTCGCGCCGACGCCGGCGTTGTCATCCTTAGTGAGCATCTGTCTACTTCGGCCGCTGGTCGGTAATTCTCAAGACCTCAACTCGGGTGCTGCCTTCCGCTTTTTTCATCGTTGCTACGGTACAATCAGTCAAATTTTTAAGACCGGTCTCCCGCCTCTTCCACACAGGGGCCACGAGCAACATGTGGCGCCGAAGAACACATATCATTGCAATAATGTCAAATAAACTTACTCTCGAAGCCCTCGAATCGTGGCTTTGGGAATCTGCCAACATCCTCCGCGGTTCCATTGACTCATCTGACTTCAAGAACTACATTTTCGGCCTGCTGTTCCTGAAGCGGTTCAACGACGTGTTCGAAGAACGCATCGCCCAGTTGGTGAAGGACGAGGGCTTGACTGGCAGTGATGCTGAGGAAGAAGTCCAGGACAAATGGGGCCGTTTCCCCATCAGCGCTCGCTGGCACGAGCTGATTGCCCGGACTGAGAACATCGGCGAGGCGCTGGACAAAGCCTTCGCCACCATCGAGGCTAACAACCCCGAACTGCAATACGTGCTGACTGCTACCCAGTACGGCGACAAACGCGTGCTGTCGGACTCCACCTTGCAGCGGTTGCTGCGCCACTTCAACCAGTACAAACTGGGTAACGCCGACCTGTACAAGGCAGACATGCTGGGGGACGCTTACGAATACCTCATCAAGCAGTTTGCTGACGACGCCGGCAAGAAGGGCGGCGAGTTTTACACCCCGAAGGCTGTCGTGCAACTGGTTGTCGAACTCATCGACCCGCAACCAGGTCATTCCGTATATGACCCGACCTGCGGCAGTGGCGGCATGCTCGTGGAAAGTGCCCATCATGTTGCGAATCTGCCCGACGGCTCCATCATGGGCAAGCCGAATGTTCTGCTATTCGGCCAGGAGAAAAACCTCGGCACCTGGGCAATCGCTAAGCTGAATCTCTACCTGCACAATATGCGCGCCGAAATCGAGCGTGGCGATACGCTGGTCGAACCCAAGCATCTGGATGGCGATTACCTCAAGACATTCGACCGCGTGATTGCGAACCCGCCGTTTTCAGCCAAGTCTTGGTGGGCACCGCTGGAACTGGCCCATGAAGCCGAGCAGGAAGGCGACAAGAAACCAAAGGCGCCCAACTACAAACAGGTCAGCGACCCCTACGGTCGCTTTGTCTATGGCATCCCACCGCGGGGTTATGCCGACTTGGCTTTCGCTCAGCACATGTTGGCCAGCCTGAAGGCCGACGGCCGCATGGGCATCATCCTGCCACATGGCGTATTGTTCCGTAGTGGCGAAGAAGGCAAGATTCGCGGTGGGTTGCTTTTCGGCACTGATACCGCGAGCGGTAACCAGCCAGGCGACTTAATTGAAACCATTGTCGGCTTGCCCGCTGCATTATTTTACAATACGCCAATTCCAGCTTGTGTAGTAATTCTGAACAAGAGCAAGCCAGCCGCACTCAAGGGCAAGGTCATCATTATTGATGCGAGTGCCAATTTTGGAAACGATAAGGTGCAGAACACCTTGCGCCCAAAGGACATTATCCAAATCGTTAGCACCCACAAGGCGGCATTCGCCCAGCAGACCGAGGTCGAAAATTATTGCCGCGTGGTGACTTTGGACGAAATTCGCAGCAACGGCGGCAACCTTAACATCGCCCGTTACATCGATAACGGCGAAACCGAAGAAGTCGTAGATGTAGCCGCAATATTAGCCCAACTGGCGGCGCTAGCGGAGGAGGACGCACAGGTTGATGCACGACTGAATGGATATTTGGTTGAATTAGGATTGCTGGAGATTGAGGCGTGAGTCTGGTCAAAAAGGCAGGATATAAGGAAACATATGTCGGCTGGATTCCGAATGATTGGCAGCCTGCACATCTAGCCAAGGTCGCCGACATCAATCCAGGTCGTACAAAGCCTGAGTCTGGTGGAGAGGTATCGTTTCTAACAATGAGCGATGTGTCCGAGACTGGTCGGGTAATCGGTGGACAGATAAGAAAGTATCAGGATGTGGCAAAAGGCTTTACCTCCTTCATTGATAACGATGTACTGGTAGCGAAGATTACACCTTGTTTTGAGAACGGGAAAGGCGCTCTAGTGCAGAACTTGTTAGGGGGAATAGGTTTTGGGAGTACTGAATTTCATGTTATCCGTGCGAAGCAAGAATTAGCAGTACCGGCTTTCCTGTATCTACACACACGTTCTGACATGTTTCGAAGGCTTGGGGAAAGGAACATGGTCGGCTCTGCTGGCCAGAAGAGGGTTCCCACCGATTTTCTGCGCGAATATCCCATTGCACTTCCTCCGGTTGCCGAACAGGAGAAAATCGCCACCATTCTTACAGCCGTGGACGACAAGCTTGATGTGATTGCCCGTCAGATTGTCACCACCCAGACCCTTAAGCAAGGTCTGATGCAAAGCCTGTTCAGTCGTGGCGTTGGCGCTCAAGTTGCTGTTGACAAAGGACTGTCAAACACTGATATTGGGCATTGTCCCAAAAGCGGGCTTTCTACACGTTGGTCAGAACGCCGGCTCGGTGACATCGCACCACTTGTGAGACGACCCGTCGATGTTGAGTCGCATAAGTCATATCCGGAATTAGGACTCCGGTCGTATGGTAAAGGTACGTTTCACAAACCAGCACTGCTTGGCAGCGAAGTCGGCAAAAAACGTTTGTTTGAAATCAAGGCTGGTGATTTGCTGTTCTCAAATGTCTTTGCGTGGGAAGGAGCCGTTGCGATTGCCAAACCTAAGGATGACGGTCGTTTTGGGTCACATAGGTATATTACCTGTGTTGTAGATAATTCCCTTGCCGATACGTCGTACATTTTTCGGTTCTTGACGACTCCGGCCGGTATAGCTCTGCTGACGCTTGCATCTCCCGGTGGTGCGGGTCGGAACAAGACACTGGGACTGGCCGCTTTAGCAAACATTACCATCCCGCTTCCCCCGCTGGATGAGCAACGAAAAATCACTGACATTCTAAACAGTGTTGATGCCAAGCTGAAAACACTGAACGCAAAGCTGACGCACTACGAGACTATTAAACGTGGCCTAACGCAGAAGTTGCTGACCGGAGAATGGCGGGTCAATGCCCTGCCTGAGACTCGCATCGCAGCTTGAGCGCCCACGCTGCGAAAGAGAGAGTTCAGTCTTGACCCCGGCCGCAAAGGATGAATCTTGCAACGATGCGACCCGACTGAAGCCGTAGCGCTAACAACAAGAAGAGAGAGTCATGGCAAAAGCCGAAAAGGACGGGGTCGAAATCCCTGCGGTTGAATGGCTGGTCAAGCTGGGCTACACCCATTTGCCAGGGAGCAAAGTCGAGGTCGAACACCGTCATCTTGCGCCCGTCCTTGAAAGCGTGCTCCGCCTTAGGCTGATGAGTTTGAACCAATGGCTGCGCACCGCTCCAGGGGGTGTCGAGGCGGCGCTAATTGAGGTACACAAGCGAGTGAACGATGACCTGCTGCCCGCGAACAAGGCGTTCTGGGAGCAGGCCGTGCATCGAGCCGACATCCAGGTCAAGGATGTGGAGGGGAGGCTGCGCAGCGTGCGCTTCTTCGACGCGACCACGGCGGCAAATAACGACTTTCATGTAGTTGACCAGTACGTTGGCAAAAACGCCCAAGGCGACCTGTTTCGGCCCGACCTTCTGTTGTTTATCAACGGTCTACCGCTGGCCATCATCGAGTGCAAGGCCAGCCACCATCGGTTAGATGAAGCGTTGGCACAACTGGATGGCTACCAGGCCAGTTTTCCTGCGCAGTTCGTATTCAACCAGGTCTGTGTAGGCTTGAACCGGCGCGAGGGCTTGTACGGCGCTATCCTCACTAAGCCAGCGTTCTACGCACATTACCGATTGCAGGACACTGAACTGGCAGCGGTGTCCAATGTGCTAGGGGCGGCCCCAAGCGTACAAGACCAGCTGTTGTGGGCACTGTTTGAGCCGAGCCGTTTTCTGGAGCTGGTGACCCACTTTGTGCTGTTTGAAACACGCGACGGCAAGACGGTCAAAAAGCTGCCGCGCTATCAGCAGTGGCGCGCGGTGCGCAAAACCATCGCCCGGCTGACGAAAACGAAGCCCGTCGGCGGCGTAGTATGGCACACGCAGGGCAGCGGCAAATCGCTGACCATGGCGTTGCTGGCCCGGATGCTGCGCGCCGACAGCACGGGATTGAACAACCCTACCGTGCTGGTGCTCACCGACCGCAAGGACCTCGACAAGCAAATCTTCGATACCTTCCACGCGGTCGGCATAAGGGCGATTCAGGCCGTGTCAGTCGATGGTCTGGTCAAGTTACTTGGCAATGATTACGGCAGTGTCTTTACCAGCACGGTGCAGAAGTTCCAGGAGAACGAACAGTCGGACTCCTCGGCCGATGTCCCTTCGGATGCGGGCGCTACTACCCTGGAAGCGACTCGACATCGACGCATACGCGAGGGTAAAGACTTCTTTATGGTCGAGGAGCGCAATATGTGCTTCGGCCAGTTTGATGACGACGGGGTAATGCTCGACGCCCGGTGGGAAGAAATCAGCCGGGAGAAGGTCAACTTCCGCGTACTGAGCACGAAGCCGAATTTTTATGTGCTGGTCGACGAAGCGCATCGTAGCCAATATGACTTTCTGGCTGCATTCATGCGGGCCAGTCTGCCCAACGCCAAATTTATCGCCTTCACCGGCACTCCGCTGCTGAATGACGACAAGCATACGCTGGCCGAGTTTGGCGGTGACGCGTATATCGATGAGTACCGCTTGCACGAGGCGGTGGCCGATGGCGCGACCCTGCCCATCAAGTATCAAGACGCCTGGGTAGACTTAACCCCCGATGCGCAGCTTGACCAGGCGTTTAAAGACCAGTTCGATAAAGAAGCGGAGGGTCGCCAGCAGGCCCTCAAGAAAGCCTTGCTGGCCCGCTGGCGGCAGGCCGGCGACCGTATGGAACAGGTCGCAGCCCATCTGGCCGAACACTTCGTCGCCAACGTCCAGGCGAAAGGGCTGAAGGCCATGCTGGTTTGCGATGGTCGCGATATGGCAGTGCGTTACAAGGACTTGCTCGACGGCTTGATGAAAGAACGGAAAGGCAATGGCCTGCCGACCTTCGAAAGCCGAGTGGTCATCTCGCTGGCCAGCGCAACAGCGTCACGCACCGGCCTGTCGGTGCAGGAAGCCGCCGCTGAGTACAAGCTGGGCCGGGACCAGATTCAGACCATCGAAGAACGCATCAGAAGCGAATTGCTCGCCGGCGAAGCGCCGGTCGCCGTACCCACAGAACAAGTGGCGAACTTCGTCAGCAAGCTGTTCCCGCTGCCTTATGGCGACGAGACCAAGGGCGGGGACGGCCAACCCCACGCCAACAATGTGGGCCTCATCATCGTTTCCGATATGCTGCTGACCGGCTGGGACGCGCCGATTGTCGGCACCATGTACCTCGACAAGCCATTGAAGGAACACACGCTGCTGCAGGCGATTGCCCGGGTCAACCGTACAATGGCAGGCAAGAATGCGGGCTATATCGTCGATTATCATGGGGTGGTGGAACACCTTGACCATGCTCTGAAAATCTATGGTGGCGAAGTGCAGCCAGCCCAGGTATGGGAAGGCGTCGAAAGCGAATTGCCCAAGCTACAAGCGACACTCGAACGCATTCTCAAGCTGCTGCCGAAGAAGCATGACCCGGTCCGACAGCGCGAGGATTACAAGGATGACGCCGAGCGTTTCCTTGACCCGGCCAGCAGGCTCGATGCCGTGGAAGACTTCCTGGAATTGGCCAAGCAGTTTAACCGCAGCATCGACATCATCTTGCCCGATGTGCGCGGCGTGCCCTTCAAGCCGTACTTCACGCTCTTCGCGGAAATTCGCCTGATGCTGCGCGATAAGCTGCCCGGCAACACCTACGGCGACCGCATCACAAAGCTTGAATCCGCGCTGCTGCAGCAACTTCTGGACGAGTATATCGCTGCCAGCCCGGCCAGAAGCCTACTGGGCAAGGAGGTGTCGATTCTGGATGCCAGCGACATGGCCCGCTTGCGGAAGCTAGCCAGTCCGGGCAGCCAGGCGCTGGTGATGAAAAACCAGTTGAAGCACACTATTGTCACCGGTAGGGACAAAGACCCTGCTTTCTTCGACAAGCTGGCAGAGGAACTGGAAAAGCTGCTGGCGGAAGAAGCCGCCGGCCGCATCAGCCAAGCCCAGTTCCTGGAGCAGCTCGACCTGTTCGGACAACGCATCAAAGACAAGGACAACACCGGCTTCGCCCATCCGGCGCATTCGGCGGTGTATCACTACTTGGCCGCTTTACTTCCAGAAGAGACTGCCAGGGTGGCGACCACCAAATTGTTCGAAGATGGCAACCTGAGCGGCGCCATCGCGGCGGGCAATTGGAAACAGATGCCTGACCTGCACCCGGAAATTCGTGACCTGCTGCGCAAGTTGCTGACGCCTTTGGCCGGTTGGGAACGCTCGGTCGCACGCGACCACGCCGGTCGCATCCTAGATATTCTGCTAAAGAACTAACATGCCTGTCTTGCAGTACGGCCAGACCCTCATTGAATGGCGTTTCCAACCGGATGATGGACTTAAGCGCCACTACGTGACTGTGGAGCGAGGGCAGCCAGTGCTACTACGTGGGCCTATGGTGAACGAAGTGGAACAAGAGGTGCTGGTGCACCGTCGTGCCCGCTGGATACGAGATAAGCTTGCATTGGTGAACTTGCCACAGGGCGCCGAAGCCATTACCACAGGGAGCAGGCTGCGCTACTGCGGCAGAACCTACTTTACTGAAGTGCGGCATTGTCCGGAACTGACCAAGCCCCGGCTAACCTTTACCGCATCGCGTTTCATCGTTGAAAATCCGGATGGCCTGGTCATCCACTTTGATGCCTTGATGCCTTGGCTGGAGCAGTTCTACCGCGAACGCGCGCACGAAAAGCTCCTCGTCAGGGTGCGTCACTGGGAACGACAGACGGGTTTGCGGTCCCATGGTGCCCGCATTCGCCACTTCCAAAGCCGCTGGGCCAGTTGCGATGCTCAAAACGTCCTGGAATTTCACCCGCGCGTGATGGAGCTACCCGCGAGCGTACAGGATTACGTCATTATCCATGAGCTATGCCACACGGTAGAAAAGAATCACACGAAAGCATTTTGGACGCTGCTGGCACGGCACCTGCCGGACTGGCAGCGGCAGCATGATGCGCTGGAACGGGCCGTATTTGGAGATGCAATTTAGCCTCCTTCGAGCTCATGATATACCTTCGAGGAACACTTTTTCGAGGTTCCATAAATCCTGAATAGACCAAGCTATGGTAGCCATTACCGTCAGAACTTCAAACTGCGACAAAGACAGTCACTACCTCATTGAGGAGCTGGCAACCGCCTCGGTCACCCTTGAGCTCCAGTTTGAGGCAATCGTAAGTGCCCAGTCACAGTCGGCACGTAAACGTGAGCTTGTGGATGCCATACAAGTTGAGCTCTCGCAATTTAAATGGCTTATATCGGGCAGTGTTCAGATTGAATTCGCTTGGTATCTACATGGGGTCGAGCGACAAGAGACCGACAAAGTTGGGGACATCGACAACATTACGAAACCAATACTCGACGCACTAACGGGGCCGAAAGGAATACTCATCGATGACGCTCAAATCGGCTCCGTACACACTTTTTGGATGTCCCGAAACGAACAGCTAGCCTACAGCGTTTTAAAGCTGGAAGTCCAATTCTCCAATGACGATTGCTTGGATAAACACAATCTCGTCTTCATCAGGTATTGGGACGCGATGTGTGTTGCTTTGAATGTGGACTTCGGTGACTTGCGGTCAGTGTTGGGGGCCTGCGTGGTCGTACAAGCGCGAAAAAGACACCGCCGCTTAGCTCGTCTCTTTCGCCAAATGGGCGCACAAGCAGACCGATTTTTCGTTAACTCGACGTGGGACTTCCATCGGACACGTCTTGGGAGCTTCTCCCCAAAAGACATCCTGACGCTAGACCAGTTCAAGCAGCAAGTGCGCCATTCTGGACTAACTAGACTCGGGTTACGCAAATTAAGACTGCCGAAAGGCACCTAGACCAGTGATAGCTTCGGCGGCTTGCGGTTTGCGGGAATCGCGACAAGGCCGCAAGTGTCAGGCCGAAGGCCTGGACACGCGCAGGCGCCCCAGCGCCGAAGCACAGCACCCGGAGGGACACGCAGCGCCCTCGCGCGGAGTGTTGCCGGGCCGCCCACGGCACGGCATGCCATCAGGGGGAGCCGGCGACAGGGAGCGGTCCTCGACCGCTAGGCGTCCTAACGCCGACCTGTCTCCGGGGGAGCGACAGCTCCACGGCCCCGAGGCACTCGGGCAACCAGGGACAGACTGGCACCGACCCGGGCCCCCGCTGCCGGCTCGCGGCAGATGGGGAGGGAGGTGAGTCCAAGGGACCGCGAAACCGCCAGGTTGAGCGCCGGCTGTCGCTGGTTGCCCGAGCGCGCGAGGGGCCGCAGGTGGGTGGACCACTAGGTCCAAGTAGTCGGTAGGGCGTCCAGCCCGTTAAGCCGAATACGCCCCACCGCAAGGGGAGATTTATCTCCCCGCGCAGCCCACAAAGTGGGCGAAGTGTAAGGTCGGAGACCTTACATACCCTACGCAAAATCCATGTTCCTGCCGGCGGCGCTATACGGAGATACAAACTCTGGAGCGCAATATGAACAAACGAGAGCAAGGAATGCACTACCGCGTGCAGATGCTGAGGGCTCTGGCACGCCTGGGCTATGCAACGACTCGGCAGCTGGCAAAGATTGTCTGGCGGCGCTGCGACGGTAGCACTCGCAAGATGGCAGGTCGGACGCTGCGTTGGCTCCTGGATAGCGGCTACATCGTCACCCGCCGAGATGACGACAGCGTCAACGGCGAGCAGCTCGCCGCCGTCACCATCGCAGGCGCCACATGGTTAGCCAAGAACGGCGACCCACTCCCTTACGGCAAGGCGCACGCTAGGGATTGGCTGCGACACGCGCACAGCCACCGCACAGCCTGCAACTCCGTCTACGCGGCGGCGGTCGGCCTGTACCCCGATAGGTGCACCTGGTCGGAGCTGGAGATTCGGGCCGGCCTGGCTCCGCTGGGGCAGCTGGCGTACAGCTTCGACGGCGCTGTCCTGGGCAAGATTCCGGATGTCCTGCTGGAGCTGACAGGGGGGCTCGCCTGGATAGAAGTGGAGAACTCTTGGCGCAGCGAGAAAGATGTGAACAAAGTGGTGGCGAGTATGCGCGCAATGGTCATCGACAAGCGCGTCACTGAAGCGCATTTCGTCATTACCGCGCCAGGGGCCAAGAGCATCGGCGCGCGGCTGAGGAAGGCGCTGACGCATACACCCGAGTCCGGTTGGCCGCGCCAGGTGAAAGAGCTGGATGCGCGAATCCTCGCTGAGTACGTGAAGGTTTTCACGCTGAATAGCGAAACCCTGGAGCTGTCACCGGTCCGGTTCTGAAGTGCGATGATTATCTGCCGCTGAGCACATCGGCCGGGGCCAGCTCTGATGGCTTCCTTCGTGGGACAAAAGCCATCGGGGCAGCGCTTGAGAGCGTCACCGGGCAACCAGGGGCAGCGTGGCCCGCACGCAGCTCTGTGCACATGCCAGGAGGCCTGGAGGGGCGGCTACAGGGGCCGGCTCCCTGCTGGTCCTTTCTGCAAGGTTGCCAGGGCGACCGCTTAACGCTGACTGCCTGGTAACCCGAAGCGACCCGACCAGCTACCTCCCCGAAAAACGGGAACATTACGTTGGAGGGGGGCATGGTACGCATGAGGGCAAGGCGGGAAAGTGAAACCTGAGCCCCGCATACCATCCGCCCTGGCTGCCCGACCGCGGAGCGGTCTACGTGGACTCATATTTTCCAGAGGGTTATAGATATGCTCAATTGAGGAGAGCTGGTTATTCCAATTGAATATGCACAGGCGAGGAATATGCAAAAAGGAATAACCTAATACATATGCTCAATCAAAAATATGCTTAAGTAAGGATATGCTTATTTTCTCTATGCTTAAGTAAGCATATCCTCACTTTAGAGTTGCTGGGAATAGCCGAAGCCCCCTGGTAGCAACAACCAGGAGACCTTCCACCATCCCGAAAGGATGGCTCCGACAGTCATTCGAGTCACGCACTATCATCGCCTGCGTGCCGGTCGTCTCAACTCTCCCCCCCAGAGACCGGTATCCCCTCGCCGCTGTCTTAGCACCCGACCGACGAGGCGGTCACCGCCAGATGTCCCTTCAGTCGGAAGGGGTGGCTCTCCCATCGAGTGGCGCTGTGCTCAAACGATGTGTGACATGGAAGTATAAGTCGGTGATAAGACCATGTTTGGTACATCTTCAAAAATAATTGGAACCACATGGTCTGAACACGAATATTAAGCGCTATTTACACACAGATTTTGGTACAAGAGGAACTCAGCCAATACCAAAAGAGGTTTATCAAACGGCCGATTATGGCGCGCAAGAAAAATATACGTATTTAATGAAGACTCCGCCCCAAATGTTATTGACTTACAGCAACAATCGCCATATACTGTCTGAACTCGCCGCTTCGAGTGTTCTCCGCCACCAGGCGGCTTCTAATAGCAGAGCAATAGCAAATCTGTAAAGATTGCAAACCAAGCAGTACCGGTGTATATCACCATGTTCCCCGCCATATGGGCGGCTTAAAATAAAAGCACTAGCTAATGGTAGTTTTAGCTGAAAAGTCGAAGCGAGCAGTATTGGCAACAGCCAAGTTTTCCGCCGGTTGGCGGCTTTCAGATTGTCTGCACAGGGCCAGCTCTGTGCAGACTTTTTTATTTCAGCGTCCGAGTTGCGCGGTAAATAATTAGAGTTAAATGATGGCAGTTATTACATTAAATGGTTACGCAGAAGTGCTGCTACGGGCGTTTGATGAATCAAGCATGAAGACAGACGCTGGGGTGCAAGCCGTACTGACGTATTTGCTAGTGTATCCTGGACAGACAATCGAAGACGTGGCCGGCATGACTGGCTTCGATGAGGCAACGGTGCGAGACTACCTGTCTGCACTCGGCGACCTGGTCGAATCGGATGGGGCTACCTGGCGCTCGTCGGCTCGGGGACGCTCCGAAATCGAACATGCGTTAGCTGCTGCGGTCAGCAGTGTGACGAGTACCCGGCCTTCCGGCGCGGCAGGACTCACGGCAGCAGAAGCGAAGCGCTGGGAAGAGGTCAAGAGTATCGTAATGGATTCGTCGTCTACGTATGACGAATCACTACGAACCCAGTTTGAGCACTTGTTCCGAATTACGGATTCCAGTCCGGGGACAGCACACCCTCACCCGGCGGAGGCAGAGGCCAGTTGCACGTTTCACAACCAAGGCAACTGCGGAATAACAGTTCATCGGCCGGGAACCCAGCCTGTGATTTATTTTAAGAATCTGAAACGGGAGTTCGACCTGCGCGATTCCGATGAAGCACTCATCCAAAAGGCGCTCGGCTTGGGGCTCACGTTCTGGTAAGCACAGTTGCGGCTAACGCCGCTAGCAACCAGGACGACCAGCTGCCGTCGCAGGCTTCAATCGGGCCGTCGCCTCTCGGCTGGAGGAAACGCCAGCAGCCGAGCCCGTACCTCTGCACGAGTAGACGCAACCGGTCTAAACGTGGCGTCCCAGGGCCGTTTGCTGCGAATGCGCTCTAACAGCCCTTGTTCAGCTAAGTGGTTCAGGAAGTTAAACGTAGCCTCAGAGTATTCGTTTAGGTTGTTAGCAGTGCTGTAAAGGGCGCTTGCCTTGTGCAAGCTTGGGAACACCCTGCGAATCCAAAACGCAGCTTGTTGAGCAGTTATCGGCCCGGTTCCGGACATGCAGAATTTTGCGAAAACGCCGGTCTGCCACAGAATGGCTGGCATTGGGCCGTACGCGCTCTGCCGAGTCACCGCTTGCATGAGATGCACTGGTAACTGTGCTGGCGACACCCCAATCCAATGGCAATGTAGAGCTAAGCGCACTTCCCTACTGAGGTTGTGGAGCAGCGCAGGCATTTCAGCCATTGGCGTGGCCTTTAGCTTGGCAATAAGGTTTACAACATTGGCCGTTGTCGCCCTCGAGCTGGCGTCGGCAATCATGCGCGAGGGAATGGTGCTATTGGATGTAATCGGTTGTTTCGACGGCGGCTGAATCTTAGTTATCCTGAACGCGTTTTCTAGCTGATGAGTCAAGCGGCTCTGATGGGCTGGCTGATAGCGGTTGTTCAGCCAGGCCCAGCGTGAAACCTGTCGCAAAGCAGCGTTCAAGTTAGCCGACGAAGTCGTTACAGGCAGGTCGCTTAGGTCAACCTCAACGGTCGAAAAGGGTAGGCGCTTAAGCTTGTCCAGCTTGTCTGAATCGACAGCATGCCGATAAAACACCTCAACGGCTAGGGAAAAGCTGTCGGTGTCCGATATGAGAACGTCAGGGACGACGTCCACATGTTGATGGGACTCCACCTCGGCACCTTTGACGTCTACGTCATAAGTCGGCCGATACCGCCAGTGCAAGCTATGAACGGTCCCATCAGGCGTCTGATACCGTCCCTCCACTGTGAAGCCAGGCAGCCGCAATCTGTCCATCTTGGCGACCTGCTCTTTAGCGTAGCGGTGCACCAGAGACTCCGGCGTTGGATTGCAATTTACTTCCGCTGCTTCGTGGGCAAAGAAGTGCGCGAGTATCTCTCCCTTTTTGGCGACGAGTGGTCGACCGCATTCATAGCAAATGCAATTGCAGGCCTGTCCACGGTCGGCGTCGTCAACATGAATTAGTTCGCCGTCGCGTACGCCGTAAAGAATCTGTGGCCCGCTGCTCATTCTCAGTTCGTCTCCAATGTATTAGTCTTAGGAACGTTACATTACCATCTATAGCGCCGGGAGATTCTCGCTTCCAAGCCTACTACCACCCACGCCGAGTTCAGGACGGGAGCGAAGCTGAGGACAACAGCGTTGACTTGCTGATAAGAAATACGTACAGTTTCGCTATTACAGGGAGGTTTGATGACGCGGACAGGTTACGCAATTTTGGCGGTTGTCGGGTTGGCAGCAGCTTGCTCGAAATCTCCGCCGAAGGAAATATCAACATCGGCAGCGCCAACCGCAGTTCCTGTCGCTGCATCAGTTCCGTTAAACCCCGTGCTCGCTGCAGCAATGGCATGCGTCACTGATTGCAAGACCCTCTACGACGCAAAACCGGATGAGCCAACGCCTTCCGACCTCGCGCTTCCCCGAAAATTCGAAGACTTGCTATCGAATTCGGCTATCCGAGCAAAGTACGAGCTGGCAGTAATGTCGCTGCCGCCAGAATTGCAGGAACCTTTGACGAAAAGACCTGGAACCGCCGCGACGGGCAGCCTATCGTCCGTTGTATCTAAGGGTGGAGGCCAAGCCTACCTGTACAGCTTAGTAAGGTTTGACCCACCTGGCGAGCAGCGCAGCTATGCAGACATCGCTGTAGACCCGGTGACCAAAGAGGTGGCCATTCTCATGCGGCCAACTCCAGACCTGGACCAGTATTACCTTGTGGGACCTGACCAGCTGCGGGCCATTCTACTGCTCGAAGCAGCAGCGGGAGACATGCGCTTGGCAAAGCAAGAGCTACGACGCGTACAGACTCCTTCGGAGCCGATTGACTGGAACGCAGACCGGTTCGTGCTTCCATTCGACAGCAGCCGAGCGGCGCAGGTTTCCGCTAGGCTGGCATATCTCAACACGAAATACGACGGCAACCGGCTTGCTGACGTCGCCCCGCCCGCGGAATGGGTTGAGGCCAAGACGATTCAACAGGAAGCTACGTGGTACGCAGCAGACCTGAACTTCTCGAAATGCATTTCAACGATGTCGCCCGCTGAGCGTATCGCTCTCATCCAGGATGCTGGGGTCCGGGCTCAAACAAAGGACCGGGCTGATACGTCTGGCCGACTTGTTGAAGTGGAAGTGTCGTACGAAGAAGGTTCTCGCGAGCGATACTACCGATACTTCAAGTCCCAAGCAGAATGTGAGGCATCGCTAGCTCGCAATGAACCCATACCTGACCGCTATCGGTGAAGGACCGGAAAAATTATTCGCCGTTCATAAGCCTGCGGAGAAAGGTACGCGCTGTAACCAAAGCTAGATGCAGTCGAAAAGTGCTCCTATCCTCATCGGAGAGGCCTGGGTGTGACCCTTCCGTATGAAGCATCTTGAACAGCCCATTGATGTAGTTCTTGCCATCGGTAGTCCACTCATTGCGCTGTGCCGACAGGAACCCAACGCTTCCGAGCATTGCCCGTCTGTTCTCGGAGCTAGTCGTGGCGGCAGCCTTGGCTTCGTCAATGCGGCTGGCTATGCCGTCAAAAAGGCTCTCCATGAAGGTACGAGTTTGGCTGTTCGCTGCAGCCCAGTCACCGCGTGTGTGCGCCTCGATGGCCTGGCCGAGGTGGCCCCTGCTCACCGCGAAGCCAAATTGGTTCAGGAGCTGATGTACCTCATCGTCGGCGGCGGGAAGGTCCACCTCGGCCGGGAGCGCGGCCCGAAGCAAGGGGACGTCCCCCACGCTTGGGTCTTGATTCCATTGAATCACAAAGCCGTCCAGAGCCAAGGCGCGCACTAAACGGTTTTGCTGTACCTGCCGTGAATATGGACTTGCCGAAGTAAGGGCTACTGCTTCCCGGACGACTGCCTCGGCCAAGGTCACTTGACCGTCGATGGTAGGAATAACCGTCTCGCCTGCTCTCGCGACTTCGCGCGCGAGTAGCGCTGCCTTCTTTGACACGCTCAGGCTGGTATCGAATGGAATGCTAGCCTCCAGGCCTAATCTGAAGACCATCTGGTCAAAGTTCGCTTGACTGAGCGAGGCGTCGAGCATGGCGACGGCTGCTGCTATCGTAGGACGGGTAAAATGGTTATTTCGCATGCGGCGCTCTCACTGATAACATGGACACAATACCTGTTCCTTGCTGCACTTACCACTGGTGACACGGGAAGTTGTTAGCCGCAACGTCAGCGCATCAAGGCGTTAAGGTCGACCGTCATCGTACGTCGTCTACGTAAGAATCATGCGTGAGGACAATTCCTATCACGCGTCAACATTAGTATTTAAATATATATGAATTGTGCACTATGTGATTGCCATGAAGGCCCGTTGAAAGATAGCCATTTCGCACCCAAACATACTTATAAGCGATTTGGAAGTATAGCCGCAGGAGGAACGTCTTTAATGATGTATACCAAAGGAACATCTTTCAAAATCGGCAGACAAATAACTCAGCATCTTCTTTGCGAAAAATGCGAGCTTCGCTTTTCAAAAAACGGCGAAGATTATTTTGCAAAGGTCGCGATGCCGACCGCTGGACAAGATATTCCGCCATTCTTATTTCGAATTCTCCGACTCTCATTAATCCCACTGTGGAATAAGATGGGTGCAGTTCGGCTAAGCCTAGGCAGCGGACTTTATCCCGAAATAAATTCCCATGCGCTCTACTATTACGCACTCAGTATGTTTTGGCGCGGAGGCGTCCCCGGATGGTCCAATTATCAGCAAATCGAGTACGAAAATGGACTAATGGATGCAATGAAGGATTTTCTGCTAAATGGAAACTATATTGAGAATTACTTCATTAGAGTAATACCATCATTCTGGACAGACAGATACAGCTTTGTAATGCCACGCTATCGAAAAGGCATTCCCTTTTTCAATGCATATATGTTTGATTTCTACTTGGAAAAGGACTGTAAATTTTCTAGTAATCGCGAGAACAAGTCGAAAACTCCAATTATTTACACAGCTGACTCAGTCGAATCAGTCCAATCTCACCTCGAAATTACCACAGCAATAAATGCGAGCAAACGCTCCAAAAACTTACAAACCGCCAAAAACTTAATCAGTTGGTAATGCGTTGCACGCCAAGGAGTGAATATTAATGAATTTTGTAACCCTGAATACGGAACAACAACGAGTTTATAACCTCTACAAATCGAATGCTCCGCACTTGGGAAAACCTTGTTTCCATGACTTTATAGCTGATGAGCTTCGTGCTGGCAGAGCTCTTGAGGACGAATGGGATGTCGACGCGAAGATAATGGACTCTATTATTAAAATGGGAGGTACCCAGGAAAAAATTGAGCTTTTTCGCGCCACCTTTGACGATTTTGTTGCCCCGTTTATTTCGCTGGGCATTTATCGATATCCGACATTTATGTCGACATCCACCGATGACTTCAGTATACAGAAGCATTGGGCCGATGCATTTGGACGCATACCCGCTCTCCTTAAGATTACTTGTCCGCCAGGCACGCCTATGATTGACGGCGAATTAAATGTTTCTCATGGCGGCCATGAAGCGGAAATTATCTTAGGCCGATGCAGCACTTTCCGAGTAATCTCAGTGACAGAAATTACTGATTTGAACCAAATTTATCAGCTAATGGGCGGATATTACTCTCGAGGCAAGAAGATGCTAAAGGTGTATGAACTCGAATTTCTAAAGACTTAGTATTCCCGGTTTAACTACAGGCCAAATTACTATAACGCTCCCAAACCCAAAAAGGTACACGCTTCTGCACCAATTGCGCTGAGGTCAATTTTGAGCTCATCACGGTATATCTTCACTAGACACTTCCGTTCTATCGCTTTAAGCTCGGCTTCAATCTGTCCAATGTTTGTACAGGCATCATAAGCCGCTAAATAGCCGTCACGCTTCGCCCTCAAAACAACACCTAAAGTTCTTAAAGTTACTTTTCGGCTCAGCAATTCTTTGACCGAACCATAAGAAAGCATTTCCTCACGGATTCGCTCAATTTGATTGCTTGACAGTCGCAATTCAAAACCTGTAGCAATTGGCGCTAGCTCCAAACCTAAAAACTCTGCCGGCTCTCCAGGTGCGTATATCACCGATTTGCTTCCCGCTGTTTCAATTTTTGGAATCGCCAACTGAAGATTCGCGAACTGCTCTTCACAAAACTGAGCAATATGCAAGCATTCGTCGCGACTTGATGCAAAGAAAATCAAGTCATCTGCGTAGCGCACCCCAGGAATTCCAGCACTTATAACTTTTTCATCAAAAGAAGTAAGTAACAGATTTGAAAAAAATGGAGATAATGGCATCCCTTGACGCAGACCTATGCCCGGCCTAATGCCAAGCTGGGCAATACGACGGCGACTTGCGCGGCTAGTTGGAGGTCGCGCTTCGCAGCCGATTGCTTCAACCAGCTGTGGATGCAAACTGCGCTCCCGCACTATTTTAACGAGGGAACCCTGTAAAATTGCTCTATCGACAGTGTCAAAAAAAGCCGTAATATCCGTTTTGAACACCCAGGGCTTACTAGCACGAATAGCACAAGCGACTTCCGCAGCGTCCTTTACAGTACGGCCTTTGATGAAACCGTAACTGAAATCGTTCGCGACCTTACTGTGGTATTTCGCAGCAAGAAAGTTGAGTAACGCTCGTTGAACTATTCTGTCTGTAACCGTAGGGACACAAATTAGCCTATCTTTACCGTTAGGCTTTTTTATTAAAACTGCTTTGAGTTCTTGAAAACGAAATTGGCCATTTGCGAGCTCTCTTGATAGTTTAAGCAGCAAATGTTTGGGATTCTCCGCAAAATCGTTGATACTAATGTTATCAACGCCAGATGTGTTTCTGGATTGCGGTTTGGTATTGAGTAGGAGGTCGCTCCAAGCTTGCGTTAGAGCAGAAACAGAGAAGACTTTATGACGGGCATTAATAGACATCAGCTCTCACGCTGGCATTGATTCTCCCGGACCAGCGGCTTGATGAGGCGTCGACGACATCCGATTCGCAGTGCGCCTCTTGCGAGTTCACCCTGAACCTGACACCGCCGCTGACGATAACGCGATTGCTCGCATTTGCGCCATCTTGCATATCGGAAACGTGCAGTGCAGCCCGCAGAGATGCCTTTGGCCGCACAACCTCAACGCATACAAGGGTCGAATTTTTACCAGATACCATTATATCAAACTCCAGGTCGGCGCGCAAGCTAAACAACCCTGCTAACGCGATGCTCGTAGCGAATGCGCGCCACGCGCTGTTAATAAACCTCGAACTCAACGGCTGGCGAGCGTTCGGCGCCCGCGGCGCGACCGCGCCCCTGCTTTTGGGCTGCCCCACACGCTCGTTATTCGCCTTCCCAATCAAACCGGGAGTAGAAGACGAATGTACCGTCGATGCGTCGACGACATCCGATTCGCAGTGCGCCTCTTGCGAGTTCACCCTGAACCTGACACCGCCGCTGACGATAACGCGATTGCTCGCATTTGCGCCATCTTGCATATCGGAAACGTGCAGTGCAGCCCGCAGAGATGCCTTTGGCCGCTACCATGCTCCGATTGTATCTCATCAGGCAAAACGCTGCTGTAGAGACCATTTACAGGTGACGCAAAAGGGCAGTCTATAAAACGATGAGTTTCCGGACACGCGCCAATTTATCACTGCCAGGCCAAGCTATACCCCTTCAGATGGTTAAAAACCAGTCCAACAATCAACGTCTGAAAAAGGGTAAGAATGACGACAATCGCATATGCTCGTGTGAGCACAATTGAGCAGACGCTCGACTTGCAGCGGGACGCGCTCCTGGCGGCGGGAGCAGCTGTTATTTATGAAGACAAAGCAAGCGGCAAAAATGCCGACCGGCCGGAACTCAGTCATTGCCTGAAAGCCCTGCGAGCCGGCGACACCCTCGTCGTGTGGCGCCTGGACCGCCTGGGCCGCAACCTGGAAGACCTCATCCGCATCGGCCGTGAGCTCGAAGCGCGCGGGGTCACATTCAAATCGCTTAAGGAAGCTATCGACACCAGCGGCCCGGCAGGAAAGCTCATCTTCCATATGTTCGGCGCGTTGGCGGAGTTCGAGCGCGAACTCATCCGGGAGCGGACCTTGGCTGGCCTGGCTGCTGCGCGAGCCCGCGGTCGAGTCGGCGGCCGGCGACCTGTCTTGGACCCCAAGCAGCGGCGCGCGGCCTTGGCGATGATGAAGGACAGGGAGATGTCTATCTCCGAGATTGCCCGCCAATTCGGCGTGTCTCGCTCGACGCTGTACAACCTGAACGCCGCGAACAAACAACCGACTCAGTAGAGCCCGATGGGAAGGGACGACGGCCGTACAATTCGGCCGTCTGGCGAGCTGGGAACGGTCAGGCGGCGGCCCAGGTTTTCACGGCTTCCTTGGACTCCGGATACAGCTTACTTAGCGGCTTGGGGGAGCATGATACCTAAAAGCAACAGTTCGTATATTGCGAAATGCGCAGTTTGTAAAGCGGCCGCGCGGCCCTGTTGACCGGCTCCAGTCACCCTGTTAACTTGACTTTCGTGCAAGAGCGCACCCTTCAGAAAGTCTCAATAATATGGAACCAAACTCGTACCCCGCCTGGCTCAGCCAAGTCCAGGAAATAACCAAAACCCCGGCGACCAGGCAAGCTTTTGAAGCTTTGAAGAATGCGGCAACACCAAATGAATTAGCCATCGCTGCGCAAGAGGCTACTGCGGCCGTCCTGGCCGACATCGCCGCCGAAATGGCACAGCAAGGAAGCATCCCGAAACCGGTGCTGTTAGAAAAACTTGGACTCACCCAAGTCAGCCCAATGAACGGCGGCGTCTATCACCTCAAGAACAATCCTGCCAATGGGGCGGCTCTTGTTGAGTACATAGCACTGTTGTACTCGCCGGCGCCGATAACCCCGGAAACAGAGCGTCTACAGCTCTTTACGCAGCGAGTACCTGACCCGTTGCCCATAGATGTCTCCCCGCTTCAAATTCAAAGGCACTGGCACAACCTGGACGCTCGTCGGCTCGAAGAGTCGGGGCTGGAATCGATAACCGTAGACCTGCCGACCGGGCTCCAGTTGGACACACTGCAAGTTATTGAATACGCCCGGCCCGACGAAACAGGGCGTATCCGTTATTGCGTCCAACTGCCAACCGGCGACGTTGTTTGCTACAACTGACCTTCCGTGCGCACGTACTGTATTTCCCTTTTTTGAATAAGGTCTCGACTATGGACGACTTTGATAACTTCGGTTGCCACGAAGAGTATTCGTACTCGGCCTCGTATTGTGCGCCTGCTGCCGACCCTTACATGGAGTCGTACAACTACTGCACCACCGACCCGATTGCTATCATGCTTCGCCAACAGCGCGAAGACCAGGAGCGGCGCATGTTTGAGGTGGAGCCCGAACAGGTATGGACGCATGAGGCACCCAACCATGCGACGTATGCCGCTTTGCCGGCTTACGAGTCTCCGAGCGACGGAGCGTTTCGCAAAGCAGCAGCGGAACATGCCTTGCATCGCGCAGACGACCCAGAGGCGCCACATGCGGCCCTGGCTGCCGCGGCCGCAGGCCAGAAGTATTACTACCTGCCTGGCGAGCCAATCAGTTGGCGCCGTCCCCTTCGTTGCCCCAACGGGGGTTACGACCCGGTGTGGTCGAAGATGTTCTGCCACGCCGATGAGCGTTCTATGTACTTGGCCGAGCAGCTGGGCTACATCGGAGCGCGCGATGAGGACGGCTGGATTCGCCCAACCCGCTGGGAGCTGGTGCGCATGGGCTTCTGGTCGGCGCAGCGATATACGTTCTACTACGCCGAGTTTGCGGAAGAGTTTGGCAGGCAGGTTCCGCGCTGGATTGAACGTCTCTGCTCTGTACGGACGCACCCGCCCAGCGCAAAATTCTGGGCTTAGTGTGCGCCGTACCCGCGCATGTAGGCGACTACTTCTTGGTAGTCATCCCGCATGTACGCGAGCAAAGCCGGTCTCATGCGCGTGCCAGTCCCCCTGCGACGGTGACAATTATTTAGGCATTTTCAACCCACTTTCGGTAGAACGGGGGTATGAAACTTCAGGTCGGCATAGACAATCTGTTTGAGGATGCCCATCTTTTTCCCGACCGACAGCTCGCCTCGATATGTCCTAACCACAGTCGAAGCTTCCCCATCGATGTGACCATCCTGAACACGTTCGATGTTAGAAACATTCCGGCTATGGCCTGTAATCGCTTCAGCGTTAACGACGCCAAGCTCTGACGCCTGATGCAGAAACGTGGAGCGGAATGCATGCATACCAACCAACCGTGCACCAGGTGTTTCATCGCGCAGGTTGAGGGTTCGCAGGAACTCTCCAAACCATTCACCTGCCTTAGGGGCAGCCCGGCCTACACTCACAGGAAAACCAGGGAACAGCAATTTATGTCCTTGCTTTTTCAAGTGCGTAACGTACGCTAGGAAGCCAAGCTCTAAGAGTTGTGGATGTATTGGCACTGACCTTTTCGATGATTTGGTTTTGACTGACTTCTCAATATCTTCGTGGCCAGCTGAGTCTTCTGTAATGTCGAAAAACCAGAAGCCTGATTTCTTATCTTCACGTATGTCAAGCTGGGGATTCAACTGGCAAAGCTCATTGATACGTGCGCCCGAAAACAAACCGACGTGCGGCAGCCAGAACTTGTATGCCTCAGTTTCACTGCGAGCCAGTGCCGCCATTTCGGAGCCTTGGAAGAGCCGCTTCAGTTCATCGTGCTCGAAGTGCCGCTGTCCGAACTCGGCATCGCGACGGCTGCCCAGGTACTGAATACCTTCAACCGTGAGCGTCATTGGCCAGCCTTTGTCTTGCCAGCGCCCGCGGCAGTATTTCAGGAATGGCGCCATCGCCGCCATGTATGTGCCATCGAACGTGCCTTTACTCATTTCTCCCATGCGGCGCTCAGCCAACTCCCGTAGACTGATACGCTGCTGACGGCATACATCGCTCCACCGCGGTGGCAAGACTTGAACCGTGTCGAAGAACGCAAGAAGGTCCGACTGCGTCAATGAGCCGATAGGCTTGTTGCCCACCACTTGAAGCAACAATGGCATCACTGATTTCACCTTCTTTAACATCGCTGGCTTGTTAAGCTTCTCGTAATGTTCGATGTATGCCTTAGTGACTTCGGATAGCAATGGGCTCAGGCGGGTGCCGACCACCTTTGGCGTTGGCTCGTCCTTGCCTTCATACCGGTTCAACAATTTTTCGTTCGTGCGGATTGCAGTCCGGGCATAGGCGAGGGTCAGCTCCCGCATGTCCTCCTCTGGCACACTGACGTCGTACCCGTATATCGCTAAGAACTGGTCCAGAGCGGGACGCAACCGGTCAACGTCGCCAATGGCTACAGCCGTCTTCAATTCGCGGTTGGCCTCGGCATAGTTAGCTTGATACTGCTCGATGTCTTCGAGGATATAAGCTTCCTTCTTTCGGCGCTTTTCATCGACAGTAAGGCTGGCTGCTTCGAAGTGCGTACAGATAGTGTCAATCACTTCTGGGGTCAGGACCTCAATACGTTGGACTGCGCGCAACTTCCAGCGCGAAGCGATGAGCTCCAAGCGCTTGCGCTTCTTATCCCACTCAATGGACAGCTTGGCATCCTCGCGCCGCTGCTGCTCTACCGCAGTCCGATAGTCTTTAGTTCTTAAAGAAAATACAACCTCTTTCTTGCCAGGATACTCGCTCAAGAGGTCGGATGGAATACGGCGGCGCAGATAGTAAACGCCAGATTTTTTGTCGCGGACGAGGCCGGTGGGAAGCATGGGCATGAGTTCTGAAGTCCTGGTTTTTTAGTGTCAAAACCAGTCCGGTCGGGAACTTCCGCCAGCCTTTGTGTAGGAGCTTTGTGTAGAACCCGAGTTGGAAAACCCCGTTATTTTACTGGGTTTTCCTTATGGAACAAGGGTTTAAAGCAATCTTGGCGGAGAGAGGGGGATTCGAACCCCCGGTAGGCTATGAACCTACACACGCTTTCCAGGCGTGCGACTTAAACCACTCATCCATCTCTCCTGATGGTCGACGTGTACGTTCCACGAAGCCGCTCATTATAACAACAATTCCTGGTAGTACAAGACCGACCTGACAACGGTCGGGCAAGCCCCTTCCCCCCAACCACCCGCGAATGGTATCGTTCCCGGCTGGCCTGCCCATCCGGCACGCTACCCGCAACGGATACGTCGTGAAACGCACATCACTTTATCTCATCATCTTCGCCGTGGCCGCAGCTGGCGCCGGCGCCGGCTCCTGGCTCGCGAACCGCACCCCGACCGGGGCACAGGAAACGAAGCCTGCCCCCGCAACCGCAACCGCCACCAGCACGCAAGACGCCAGCGCCATCGCAACCGAGCTGCGCGCCATGCTCGACGCCTACCGCAAGATCATCGTGCTGACCCACGATGAGGCCACGCTGCCCGCCGCCGAGCGCGCGCAGGCAAACCGCATCGGCCAGCAGCTGTTCCACGAAAACCAGGAACGCATCGGCCGCGTCGAGACCGCCCTGACCACGCTGATCGCGTCGAACAACCCACGCCGCTTCGACGCCATCAGCACCCTGCTCGACTATATCGAGTCGGGCGACGGTCTGTACGACGCTGACCGGCTGGCGTTTCGCGAAACCCTGCGCAGCCTGCAGGCGCAGATC
>Ga0265780_10002300_pt1 | contig 26070 bp, 26 predicted proteins | sample P1T30metagenome_FD_192432 | JGI IMG/M metagenome (GOLD analysis project Ga0265780, IMG submission 192432) | Plant litter microbial communities from East Loma Ridge, Irvine, California - P1 T30 | ecosystem: Environmental > Terrestrial > Plant litter > Unclassified | place: USA: California...
CACGGCTGTCGCCGACATGGTCACGGGCCTGGAGGCGCGGCTCGACTCGGGCTGGCTGGTTACGGTTCAGACGGGGTCACGCTGGCTGGGACCAGGCCGAGAACTCTTCCCACAGGAGGGGTGCTTGTCAAGTCGTTTTACACAGTGGAAACGTGTCAAATCGGAACCTTCAAGGGGTACTTGAACCCCACTTTTCCACACACGGTGTGCAACAGAAAACCCCAGGTCAAGCGGTCGAAAGTGTGTTCGCACGCCACTTTTTCCACAGGCTCGTCCACAGTTCTCCACACAGCGTTCCGGCGTGTTCCGCAGCCTCTCCACAGAGTTATCCACAGGGCCGTTTGTTGGGGATAACTCTGGGGCCGTAGCTTGGGCGAGCGACTCGGGGATGTCGGTCGCCGGGGGTAGAAACAGGGGTGCGGGTTCCGGCCGGTGGGTGCTGTCCCGCCGGTTCAGGTCCGTGTCGTCAACAGAGGAGAGCGTGTGTCGATCGCACATCTTGAGCCCGCACCGCAGGACTACGCGGACCGCGGCATGGAACGCACCCCGCCGCACGACATGCTCGCCGAGCAGTCGACCATCGGTGGCATGCTCCTGTCGAAGGACGCCGTCGCCGACGTCATCGAGACCGCCCGCGGTGTGGACTTCTACGTCCCCAAGCACGAGGTCATCTTCGATGCGATCCTGTCGCTCTACTCGCACGGTGAACCCACCGACGTCATCGCCGTCACCGACGAGCTGACCAAGACCGGCCTGCTGTCCCGTGCCGGCGGCGCCGAGTACCTGCACAGCGTCACGAGCATGGTGCCGACCGCCGCGAACGCCGGTTACTACGCCGGCATCGTCGCCGAGAAGGCCGTGCTCCGTCGTCTGGTCGACGCCGGTACCCGCATCGTGCAGATGGGCTACGCGTCGGAGGGTGAGGTCACCGACCTCGTCAACAGCGCGCAGGCCGAGGTCTACAACGTCGCCGGTGGTGTGCAGACCGAGGACTACGTCCCGCTGACCGACGCCATCTCCGCCGCGCTCGACGAGATCGAGGCCGCCAAGGGCCGCGACGGCCAGATGACCGGCGTGCCGACCGGGTTCGCGCAGCTCGACGGCCTGACGAACGGCTTCCACCCCGGGCAGCTCATCATCGTCGCCGCGCGCCCCGCACTGGGCAAGTCGACGCTGGCGCTCGACCTGTGCCGCGCCGCCGCGATCAAGCACGACCAGACTGCCGCCTTCTTCTCGCTCGAGATGGGTCGCGCCGAGATCGCGATGCGTCTGCTCTCCGCCGAGACCAGCGTGCCGCTGCAGAACATGCGCAAGGGCACCGTGGACTCCCGCGACTGGACCACCATCGCGCAGACCCGCGGTCGCATCAACGACGCCCCCTTCTTCATCGACGACTCCCCCAACATGACGCTCGTCGAGATCCGCGCGAAGTGCCGTCGACTCAAGCAGCAGCACAACCTGAAGCTCGTCGTCATCGACTACCTGCAGCTGATGACCTCGGGCAAGAAGGTCGAGAGCCGCCAGCAGGAGGTCTCGGAGTTCTCGCGTGCGCTCAAGCTCATGGCGAAGGAGCTCCAGGTCCCCGTCATCGCCTTGTCCCAGCTGAACCGTGGGCCCGAGCAGCGTGCCGACAAGAAGCCGATGATCTCCGACCTGCGAGAGTCCGGCTCCATCGAGCAGGACGCCGACATGGTCATCCTGTTGCACCGTGAGTCGGCGTACGAGAAGGACAACCCGCGTCAGGGCGAGGCGGACCTCATCGTGGCGAAGCACCGCAACGGGCCGACCGACACCATCACGGTGGCGTTCCACGGGATGTTCTCTCGGTTCGTGGACATGCCGCAGTAGGGAGTTGTCGCCGAACGCGAGTTGTCCCCTACGGGATCAACTCGTCGCCGGACGAATCAAGCCGGGACGTTTCGTTCCACGAGGCGAGGCGAAGGTCGGCCAGCTCCCGCAAGGCGTCCGCACGACGTGCCTTCTGCGAGAGAGATCGCCGACCACATATCTGAGACGACACCGACAGCGAGGACGACCTCGTCGGCGATGTCGGACCTCGGTCGCGGTGACGGCGCGTTCGTTGCAATGAACCGGCCGATCGCCTGCCGGTCAGTGGATCGACGTTCGGCTGGAGGTCAACGTTGCGCTCCACGCCTCGCTGTGAACGGCACGAGCAGCAGGTTGACCAGGCCGAAGACGGCCACGGTGACCTTCTCGCTGCGGGGAGGCATCACACCTTCCCTGGTCGCATCGGCGGACGATCGTGGTGCACGTTCTACCAGCGATTCGGCGGCCTCCGTGAATTGATATATGTCATACCATTGAGGTGACGTTTGTCAGGACAGTACCGGGCACTTGTCATGACCATCGGTGACAACGTTGACCGATCGTCTGTGCGCATGAGGGGATACCACTACCGACGCAAGTACCTGGGGGATGGGCTCGCACCTGAGCCACAGCGACTTGCGAACGGTGCAAGGAAGAACACTACGAACACCTTTGGGGGTCGTGGTTGCTGGGGGGCAAGACCGCTCCTGCGCGCCTCGGCCACATGAGCGAAAGCTGGTCATCTTGAACCACCACATCTCCAACACCATCTCGTTCGACGGACTCGACTTCGCCGATCTCGAGGTCCTCGACATCAGCGAGGTCCACGACGCCGTTGCACTGCCGGAGACAGGGGCCTCCTCGGGCTCCAGCAGCTGCGACTCGCACTCCACCTGCGGTTCCACCTCCACCTGTTGCATCTGAGTTGACCGAGGCCGCGGCCCCACGCGGGCCGCGGCCGCACTCCTCGTTCGATGCACGACGACAGGAAATCGCAATGACCGACACCGCGACCAGGATCACCGACACCACGGCTGGCAGCCCCGGTACGACTGTCAGCCGAGACTCTGCGATCGGCGTGGTGCCGGCAGTTGCAGCGTCGTCGTCGGACAGCGCAATGCCCAGCCGCTGCGCCGAGACGGACGCGGACGTGCATGTCGTGCACCACCCATGGGTCCTCATCCGCACCAACCTGGTAGACGTCGCCAACCCGGTTGACCGCACCCAGCAGGATGTGGCTGCTCGCCAACTCGACGCCGCGCAGACCGCCCTCGAAGCCGCAGTGGACCGCCTCGTCGCCGCGACCATGCCGTTCGGCAGCGTCGAACGACCCGACGCCGTCCGCCGAGCGGCCCGCAGACTCGCTCGTCTCGCTCGCCGCAGCGTCGGCCAGTCCAGCGCCGGCGATGGCGCGGTGGAGATCCGGGTCGAAGATCTCCCCGTCGTGGACCCGTCGGTGCAGCCGGCACAGTGGCTCGCTGCAGCGACGACCCGCGACCGCGCAGCGCAGACCCTGGCCACCGTCGTGGACGATCAGCTCGAAGCCGACCGATCTCGCCTGCGTGCCGTGCTCGCCCATCCCGCCCTGCGGCTCGCGGCCCCGATGTCGAGCCCAGCCCTGGCCGCCGCCGCGGCGAAGTACGCCATGGGCGGCACCGGCTCGTCGCTGCGCAAGAGCGAACCACACCTGCAACGCCTTGCCGGACGCGCGGTCAACCGCGTCAGCCCGTTCTCGCACTACACAGCGGTGGGCCTCGGTTGGACCGGGGAGCCGGTGCCCGGATCCAGCGTGGGAACCATCACGGAGACCGTGGCAGAACTCGAGCGGCAGGTCAGCGTCGACCTCGCGTCGTTCACCCGTCTCGTGCGTGCGCGGCTCGATGACCTCGGCACCGCGACGCCCCTCGTCGCAGCGCGATCCAGTGCCGGAACCGACGGTCGCCGCCGCGTCCGAGTGGACGTCGACGACGCATCCGGCCGCTCGCGCACGCTGAACGGGTCCATGCGTACCGTCACGGTACGTGACACCCCGGCCGTGTCCGCGCTGCTCGCCGCGGCGCAGACACCGGCGGACGCGACGACGCTCGCCCGGCGAATCGCGGGGACCGGAGGGGACGTCCCCATCGACTCCCGTGTCACGGTCGCCATCTCGGCCCTCGTGGAGGCAGGCGCCCTGCACACCTGGAACCCCGTACCGGTACGCACCGATGACACTGCGCGCATGACGGCAACGGCACTTCGCGGCTACGCGGACACGGCATCCTCGGCGTCCGGAGGATCAAGCGCGGCCGAGGCCGTCCGTGCTCTCGCCGACGACCTCGACGCCATCGCCACCGCCGTGGATGGCGTGGCCGCGGCGGGGCCCGACGAGCGTCACTCATCGGTCCTGGCGTTCGGGCGGGCCTGGGCCGCCGCTGGCGGGACCACCGCGCGAGCGATCTACGAAGACGTGACGATGCCCACGGTGGCCGCACTCGACGATGCACTCCTCGTCCCCGTGCGAGATGCGCTTGCCCGACTGGCCGCCGTCTCGGACCTCTTCGACAACACCCACATCGGGCACGCGCTCCTGCACCGTGGGCTGGTGGCGCGGGTGGGGGAGCGTTCGACACTGTCGTTCGACGAGTTCGCCGAGCTGGTGCCCCAGATCCTCCGGGCGACGTCGACCGACCGCGAGGGGATGCTCGCCGAGGTGTGCGCCCACGATCCTGCCGTTTCGCGGATCGTGGCGTTGCGGGACGAGGCTGCTCAGTCGCTGCGGCGTGCGGCACTGCGCGGCGATGAGGAAGTGCGCTGGACCGAGGCGCAGCTCGACCGATGGAGCCGCGAGATCCCCGACCGCCTGCGTCGTCCCCGGTCCAGCCTCGCCTGGTTCGTGCAGACCGTAGCTCTGGGGGCGGACGGGAACTCCCGGTCCGGACAGGGAACGGACCAGCGGGCCGGAAGTGCCCTCCCGATCAGCAGGGCTGTCCTCAACGCCGTGCACGACGGTGACGCCCAGATGTTTTCGCGGTTCCTCGGCTCCTTCGGGGATGCCCCACTCGCCGCAGTGCGAGAAAGCCTCGCCGACGAACTCGGGACGGATGGAATCGAGGTCGCACCGGTACACGGGTTCAACGCCAACGTGCATCCGTGGCTGCTCGAATCCGCCTTCAAGACCGACGGCCTCGCAGGCGAGCAGGCCGCCGTCGATCCTTCGGAACTCACGGTGCACATCGGTGCACACGCCGTGTGGGCTGACATCGGCGGGCGCCGCATCACACCGCGCTACTTCGGCTTCCTGGTGCCGTTCCTCCTGCCGGCTCCCGAAGCGGCGTTGTACATGCTCGGCCGCGGCCCGCTCGTGCGAATGGATCTCGGGACCGACATCGAGCGGGGCGTCGGTCACGACGAGATCGTGTCGCACCCTCGTGTGGTCGCCGGCTCTGTCGTCGTCACCCGCCGCGCGTGGAGCCTGCCTGCCGCCGCGTTCCCGGTTCCGCGACCCGGCGAGCGGCTCGCCGAGACACTGCGTCGCATGAACGAGTTCCGCGCACGGCACGGCATCGGCGAACGGGTCTTCATCCGCCCGGAACCGGCCGCTGACGCGCTGTGGCAGCAGTTCGTGGCGATGCGCTCGAAGCCGCTCGGAGTCGACCTCACCTCCCCACTCGATCTGCGGTGCCTGCCCGCGTGGCTCGCTGACGCGGCGCGGCTTCGCGTGACGGAGTCGCTGCCGGACACGGACGCCCGGCCGTCCGACCCCTTCGGATTCGGCTCGTGCACGGAGTACGTGCTGGAGACGGTGACCACGGCCACGGTGCCGACGACAGAGGACGTCACCGCCGAAGCGGCCGCACAGGCCGGGGGAACGCCGCGATGACCGATACAGCACCGCACGTGCTCGCACTCGCCCACAACGACGCCGAGATGATGCCGCTCGCCGTTGACCTGGCCACAGCACTCGGTACGGACGGCTACACGGCTGTCGGTGTCGACCGCCACTGGCTGCGTGGCCCACACCTACGTCTCTGGCTTGACGGGACGACGGACGCCGCCGCCGTGACGGCGCTCGCCGAAGCCGCAGCAGCCCGGCACCGTTCGCGAGCAATCCTCAGTTTAAGTGCCTACACCGAGCGCAGCGCCATGCTCGGCGCGGCCGAACTCGTGCCCGGCCCGTACCTGCCACTGCGGGCGGACAACACGGTCTCACCTGACCCGGAATCGACCGTCTCGGCCGCCACGCTGATCGGGACGACTGTGCTGCCGCTCAAGCGCCGTGTGCTGGCCGCTCTCCGACCAGCTGTTGCTGCCTCGAGCCCGCTCGCCACCCAGCCTGCCGCCGTGCGCCTCGTCGCCCTGATGATCGTGCTCGCCGCGCGATGGGAGGTCGCGGGAGTGCGTTCCGGCTACCTCACTTTCCGGAGCCACCTCGAAGACCACCTCACCCTGCACGACGAGCGTGGTGCGCTCCGGGCCCGCTACGCGGAGATGCTCGCCGCGGCACGGCCGGCACTCGAGACCGTCGTGTCCTCGACGATCGAAGCGATCGCCCTCGACGGCACGCTTCGGCGTGGTCGCTACACGGGCGGCGACCCCGTCCTGCAGGCATGGTCGGACGGCTTCGGTGAGGCCGTCGCGATCGCTCGGACGGCCGCCGACTCCGGCACGATCGCGGAGGACTTCGGTGATCACTACGCTGAGGTCGCCCGCGATGCCTTCACGGGGCAGGAAGCCCGATGGACGTTCAACGACCAGCGTCAGTACAGCGCGTTCCACCAGACGCTGCGCTCGCTGAACACCCTGCCCGAGCGCGCGAACACGAGGCAGTTCGCCGCCTACCGCTTCACCGTCAACCAGTTCCTGCGCATAGCGACGCTGCTCGACGTGTCGCCTGTGCAGCGCTACTTCTCGTCGTACGTCGTGAGCGAGCTCGTGGAGGAGTACTTCGGCACCTCGTGGCGTGAGCTGCTCGCCGCAGGCCGCGCGGGAGCACAGCGATGACCGCGTTCCTCCCCGGAGCGAGCGTCCGACCGGTCGCCAACGGAGCGGTGCTTGCACGAGCGGGACGCACGGTCGTCATCGATGGGTCCGCATCGTTGGAAGCAGCAGCGCGCATCCTCTCGGAATCCCCTGCGTCCCTCGTCGACGCGCCCGAGCCGCTCCGCGCATTGCTCGGCCGCCAGGGCATGACGACCGAACGGGACGTCGCCGATGCCGACCGGCCGGTCGCGGGGCGGGCCGACGACGGATCGTGGGTGTCGGTGACTGGAGCTCGCTGGCACGTGAGCGGACCGACTGCGCTCGTGGACGCTGCGCGGGAGGCCCTGCGGTTCGGGTATCCGGATGCAGAGATCTCGGTCGACGAGACGACGGATGACGGCGCTCTGGAGCTGTCGGTCGTCGACGGGGCCGCGACGATCACGGTCGTCCGTGACTTCGACGGATGGGCTGTGCTCGACACCGCTGCTGTGCCCACGTGGCGCGCGTGGCGCGCCCGTGTTCCTGTTTCGGCAGAGAACACCACTGAAGGCGACTCGACTCGATCTGACCGGCTCGATCTGTCCATCGCCGTCGGTTCGGCCTTCGCGGCGTTACACGAGCAGCTCGCCAGGGTCGGTGATGCCGCGCGGTGGATACGGGTGGCGAACGGTACCAGCCGACTGCGCACGGTGCCGCCGTCCCCACTGAGCATCGTCCCGGTGAAGGTCACGGCGATCCTCGACCCGAGGCCATCAGCCGACGAGAACGGCGAACTGATCGACACCCTGACGGCGGGGGCCGACGACGAATTCGGATGGTGGACCCCACCGCATCCCGGCTCGCTGACGCAGTTGCCGCTCGCCCTCGCCGAGTCGCAGGTGCGACTCTTGTCCATGCGGGACGGAGAGCCCGATCCGGCCTCGGTCGACGTGGTGCGCGTGGTCGGTGCCTCCGACACCCACGACGGCGCGTGGGTCGAGACCGCTCTGGGAGTCGCACGGGTCGTGGCCGGGGGCGCAGCCGGGATCGGTGTCATCGCCGCCTGCGCCGACCTGGTGCGCGTCTCCGGGAAGGCGACCGCAGGGAACACGAGCGGGGAGTCTGCGTCGTCCGTGGCGCAGGTCGCTGAACTCGGGCTGGCGCTCGACTCCGTGCACCGGGCGCTCGACGATCCGGACGCCGCTCTCGCACAGCACGTCGCCCTCGTCGCCGGGGTGCGCGACGGTGACGACCGCGCGGCTGAGCAACTGGCGCGAGCCGTCGCCCAGGACTGCGGGGTCGTGGTCGAGGCGGTGTCACTCGGGGCGGAGTGGGACGCGGCCGGTGTCGTGGTGCTCCGGACGGTCGACCGCGCCGGGGACGACCGGTCGATCGACGGCGGTACGCACGGTGTCGTGCGACTGCCCGAGCAGCAACACACGGGGATGACCGAGGAGGACGATCGATGACGAGTGGCACAGGGGTCCTGGAACACACTGGGACCAATGCGGTCGTCGACGCGGTCACCGCAGCGCTCCCAGCCGTCGAGGTCGTGTCAGCCGCGTATCCCGGCGAGCCGGCCACTGCGCTCGCCGAGCGCAGTGCGCTGCACGGTGCCGCTGGCCGCATCCGAGTCAGTCTGCGGGTCGTCGGTGACACCCTGCAGGTCGGTCCGCTGATGCGGCCGGGAGACCGGGGTTGTGACTGGTGCGCAGACCGACGGCACCGTGCCGTGCTGCGCGACGATGCGCAGGACTCGATCAGCACCAGCACCTCTCCGCTCGTCGCCGACGATCTCGACCGCGCGGTCGTTGCGCCCACCTGGATCCCGACGGTCGTCGCCCTCACATCGGACCTGTTCACTAACGCACCGATGGGCGCACCCGACGACGCGAAGACCGTGTACGTCGTGTCGCTCGCCGGCGGAGCTCTCGAGCGGCACCGGTTCGACCCGGTGCCCGCGTGCCCACATTGTGGACCCGGCGAGACCTCCACGGCCCCGACGGAGTTCGTCCCGCAGCCCATCCTCGACCTCCACGGCCTGCGCTGCCGCCCGGCGCCCCATGCGGCGATGTTGGAAGCGGCGCTCATCGACCATCGGTTCGGGCCGGTGCGGAGGGTCTACCGAGATGCTTTCGCTCCCGGAGCGCTCGCCGGCGTGGAGGTGGCGGTTCCCGGCATCAACCGACGACTCTGGGGATACGGCCGCGCCAGCACCCATCCGGGTGCCCGGGTCGTCGGTCTGCTCGAAGCGGTGGAGCGAGAAAGCGGATGCTCACCGCAACGTTCGCACGAGATGCGCCTCGGCTCCTACCGCGAACTGGCCGACGAACTGGGCGCCGAGGCAGTGCTCGACCCAGCAACGCTCGGCCTGCCGGAGGCACGCTTCGACGGGCATCCATCGGCCGTGACCGTGGGCTACACCCCCGACACGCGGACGACCTGGCTGCGCGGGTGGATGCCCGTGCAGCGGCGACTGCGCTGGGTGCCTGAGCACCTCGCCTACTACGGCGCTCCGTCCCGGGACGGATCGGAACGCTTCCTGTACGAGTGCTCGAGCGGCGTGGCCCTCGGCGGCACGCGCGAAGAGGCCGCACTGTACGGTGCCTTCGAGCTGATCGAGCGAGATGCCTTCCTGCTGCACTGGTACTCGCGTGCCGCCCTCCCGCCGATCGATCCCGCAACAGTGCGCGACCCGGAAGCACGGGTGTACCTCGACCGGGCGACAGCCGAGGGGTACACAGTCCACCTGTTCGACGCGACGAGCGACGTGGGACTCCCGGTGGTGCAGGCGCTCGCGGTCAACCCGGCGAACGGCGACGGCGCGACGTTCTCGGCGGCCGGTGCGCATCCAGATCCCCTCCGTGCAGCCCGCGCAGCCGTGCAGGAGGTCGTGGTGATGATCCTGCTGCAGGGGCGAGCAGCGCGGAGGAGCCGCAGCGATCGCCTCGCGATGCTCGCGGATCCGACCCTCGTGCGCGAGATGGACGACCACGTGGCCGTGCACACCCTGCCCGAGGCCATCGAGCGCTTCGACCACCTGCTCACGAGCGGTCTCGGGGCTGTTGCACTCGACTCGCTCTCCATGAGCCGGTTCGTCCCCGATCCCGACGACCCCGACATGGCAGACATCGCCGACGAGCTGTTCGCCGCGATGGCCGATGCGGGGATGGACCCGATGGTGATCGATCTCAGCAGCGCTCGTGATGCTCGGCTGGGTCTCTCCGTCGTCAAGGTCATCGCTGCAGGCGCTGTTCCTCTGACCTTCGGTCACGTGCACCACCGCACCCTCGGTGTTTCGCGACTCGACGCGGCACGGGCGCGCACTGGTGAGAGCGGCGAGATCCTCGTCCATCCGTTCCCATGAGAGTCCGAGCACCGGAGCTGGGCTGTGCCCTGCCCCGAGCGTCCGCACACCACAGCCACCCGCGTCCGCGGACACCAGAGGAGCCGAGATGAGCAGCCAGGCCGGCACAGCGGAGTGGAGTGCGTTCCACGTCTTCGTGCACGGTGACCGGAGCAGCACCGATGCGGTCTTCATCACCGCCGGTGAGCTCGGTGAGCAGTTGGTCGCTGACGACCGCGCGACAGCGTGGTTCGCCATGCGGTACTGGGAAGGAGGGCCACATGTGCGTCTGCGGTTGCAGAACCTCGCGGCCGACACGGTACCTCGGGTACGGGCTGTACTCGCCGACGCGGTCCGGACCGCCCCTGGGCTCATGGTGCTCGACCCCGACGAGTTCTACGGCGAGCTCGCGTCGGCGGCCGAGCGCGCGAGACTCGGCTGGCCCCCCTCCGGCACGGTGCTCGAGCCCGAGTACGAGCCCGAGCGGGCCCGATACGCCGATGACATGACCGCTGCCGAGGAGCTGTTCCAGATCTCGAGCGCGATCGCGGTGCGCGGCGTGCGAGCTGTCCGAGCCGGCGCTTCGCGGACCACTGTCGGCCTCCGACTGTTGTGCGGCTACGCGGCGGGTCTCCTCAGGGCAGGCGTTCCGCGCACCGTGGTCGCGTCGGCTCTGCGTCGGTATGCCGCTGGCTTCGCCGACCTAGAGGGTGCACCCCGTGTCGACGTGGCGGCCGCCCAGGAGCGAGCCGAACGGGACTTCCTCAGGGCTCGCGAGGGGCTCATCGCCAGCGTCGAAGCGCTAGTCGACGACGGGCCAGCTTCGTTGGAACGTACGTGGACCACTGCGGTGAGCGACTACGCGCGGAAGCTGCTGTTCGCTGGAGGCGGTGTCGTCACGGGTGCATCGACCGGTGTCGCAGGAGCCGTCGACCTAGGTGCAGCCTGGAGCGCGATCGGCAGTCAGTGGCACATGCTCGCCAACCGTCTGGGGATCAGCGTGCATGCCGAGGTGCACCTGTCGTGGCTCGTGAGCCTCGCCGTCATGCGATCGGCCGGTGCCGATTCGATGCACGGCGGGGACGAGGCCTCGGCCTTCGTCGAGGCGACCAAGTTCCGACGCAGTGCGATGCACGAGCAGCGGCCCGTGAAGTCGACGCCACGCCTGCGACCCCGCTCGAGCCTGTTCCGCGAATCCGCACTGCGGGTGCCGCTGCCCGGGACGGACGAGATGCTGCTGCAGCGACCGGGTCTCGCCGAGGTACTCGGCGCTCGCCGCAGCGCCTACGGGAGGTTCGATGCAGGCGTGACGCTCCCCGAACTCGCGACGCTCCTCCGACTGGCCGCTGGAGTGGTCGATCGGTACGACGCGGTCGAAGCAGGGAAGCCGGTGACTGTCAACCGGCACAGCTACCCCGCCGCCGGTGGCGTCGACACGGCCGTGCTCGACGTCGTGACCGGCGGTCTGACCGGTCTTCCGGGTGGAACCTACCGCTACGATCCCGAGCTGAACGAGCTCCTCCGCCTCGGAGAGGACTCCCGTCAGGCGCTCGCGTCGACGTCGCCCTACGCGCGACAGGATGACGACGGCCGGGCCGCGGTCGACGTCGCGGATGCGGCTGTCGTGCTGCACCTGCACATCAGTACGGGTTCCATCGTGCGGCGCTACGGACAGCGGGGTCTCCGGTTCGCGCTGCTCGAAGCCGGCCACCTGGCGCAGAACCTCGTCTTGGTGGCCACCGCGCTCGGGTTCAAGTCGATCACCCTCGGCGGTTTCTACGACGACGCGCTCGCCGTTGCCGGTGGGCTCGACTCCGTTGCCGAGTTGCCGGTATACCTCATCCCGATCGGCCACGGGTCGGAGGTGGGATGAGGGTGCGGGTCGGGTCACGGGATCTCGTCGAGCAGCTGCGCCGGCTGCCCGTCGGGCTCACCGATGCTCGGATCGAATGGGTGGCTGACGACGGGGTCGCTCCGCAGGGCGAGCAAGCGGCGGAAGCGCCCTGCGACGCCGTGCTCTGTGAGGAGTACGGCTGGCTCGTGCTGCGGATGGGCGACGAACTGCTCCCAGCACAACCCGGTGGGGCGCTGCTCGCTCATGCCCTCGCAGCGGTCGGGTTCGCCGGGGAGCTGCTCGAGAGTGCCGCCACGGAGGGTGCATCACGCGCGATCGACCTCGACGGGGTGCGCGTGCACGCGGTCGCTGCGATGGGGACCGCACGGGTCGAGACGGCGAGCAGTGCACGTGCCTAGAATCGCGGCAGACCCCGCGGCGGTCCTCACCGCCTTCGTCGATGCAGTCGCTGCTGGCCTGATCCCGCCGGCGCCGGACCCTGGCCGCCCCGTAGCGGGGGTCGTCGTCCAGGGTGAGCCGGACGGACCAGCCGTGGTGCTCGGCGGTGTGCACCCGGTTCGGTTGGGAGTTCGAGCTGCCGCCCGCATGCGTACGATCCTGTCGGGCGTCGCAGAAGCGAGGCCGGAGGAGATCCCGATGCTGCACCGGCTCGGCCTCTGGGGCGGAGCGGCCGACGCATCACCCGAATCGGTGTTCCTCTCAAGACGTGTGGCGAGCACCCGCCAGCACGCAGGTGGCGATGACGCGCTGAACGCCATGAACGCCTCGAGAGTGCACGTGACAGGCGACTCACCGGTCGCGGTCGCCCTGCGCGGTCTGCTGGGTGACGGACAGGCGGGAACACGTCCCCCAGCGGCGGGGAGCGTCACAGCTGGCCCCTCACGCCCCGGAGTGATGGTCGATCTCGTGGTCGACACGCGCCTCCAGTCCGGTACAGACGACGATTCTCCCGTCACTGCGGCCAACGCTCGCTCAACAGTTGTCGTTCGTACCTCACCGTCAGGCGTCTCCGTCGGGCCGTGGATCGAAACCGGGGAACGGCCGTGCTTTGCCTGCGTCGCCGCCAGTTCCGGTGATCCAGTCGCGGGCGAGGCTCGGTCGGCCGCTCGTGTGCGTTCTGCCGCCGCACTCGCTGCCCTCGAGCTCGCCAACACCACTGCAGGCGTGGGCCGGACGATCAGGCCCGGCGTCGTGGTCGACCACGACCTCGACGCAGGGACCTCCCGGATGCGCGCCGTTCCGCCGCGGGCAACGTGTCGGCGCTGCTCTGGACCCGACCTCGATCACGGCAGCCGCGTGCGGACGGACGCAGAGGCCGTCGCCGAACTCATGACGTCGCTGCTCTCCGTCCCCCCACGTCGGCGCTGGCGCGCCCCCGCCGAGCACGAGCTCCATCTGACGACTGCCGCGTTGCGGCACCAGCACCGATCGGCGACCACGACGGATCCACCCGTCGTTCGGGCGCTGCTCGCGACTCAGGAGCAGGACGGCGTCGTCACGCGCGCGCACCCATCGGCGGGCAACCTCGGCGCCGCCACCGTGGTCGAGCGCGGCCCAGGGCTCGCCGTTTCGGTCGACATCGAACGGCTGCGCCCGAAGTACGCCTCCGGTGCCGTCGCTCTGGGCATCGCAGATGCAGGGGCGCTGCTCGGCGGCCTGGTCGTGCAGGCTGGCCAGTCTGGGCAGGCAGTCGTCATGCTCGACGACACGCTCCACGTCGAGTCCGCCCGAGTCGTCGGGCCCGTCGTCCGTGTCGTCAGCGATCGCGGGGTCGCGGACGACGTGGTGCGTGCAGGTGTCCCGAGCAGTCCAGGGGAGGTCGCCGAGCGGGAGCGGAGCATCCGAGACCCTAGGTGGAGCAATGCCGATGCGCACGTCATCAGCCGGGTGGCGGGTCTTGCCCGGACGCTGCTGCCGGTGCGGGCGGAGATCCGGGTCGATCTCGTCAGCCCCGAACGTCCCCGCGTCGAGGGGTCGCGGCCCCGTGATCCGGTGACGCCGGTCTCTGGATCGGTCGCTGTCGCGTTCGGTTCCGCCCGCGACTGTGTTGCCCAGACAGACGTCGGGCGGGAAGCGGCGCTTCTGGTGGCGACCGTCGATCTGCGGTCCACGACGATGCTCGACCGGTGTCGTCACGACGCTGCGGCGCTGCTCGGGATGATCGCCGCACTCGCAGCTGAGGACGGCCTGCGAGGCTGTCTGGTCCACGGGCTCGTACCGGATGCGGTCGCCGACACACTCGGCGGCGGACTCCTCTCGTCCTTCCCGCTGTTTGGCTGGCTCTGCGGACGTGAGGGTGGAAGAACCGAATGAGCGACGAACTCGTTCTCGTGCTCCGTCCGGGCGCGATGGTGCAACCTCGTGCTGACGGGCTCGTCGTGAGGGCCTTGCTCGGCGAGAAGTTCCTCCGGTCGCCGCACCTCGCGGCGCGCTGGTCGGCAGTGCAGCCTGCACTCACCGCGGGACTTGCTGACCCTCCTGCGGGCTTCGTCTCCGCGTTCGTCGACACCGGAGCGGCAGTGCTCGTCTCGCCGTCGACGGCCGCGTCGACGGTGCCGTGGCACCGGTACGCCCTGTCGTGGGCTCGCGATCCTGATGCTGCGATAGCCGCGGTGTCTGCCGACCGATTGCGTGTGGCCGCCGGTGCGTTGGAGAGCGCGACGATCATTCGATCGGCAGATCGGTGGGGACTCGACGGTGTGGAGGTGCGGCCGGGCCGGGGATGCACGATCGAGCACAGCGCCATGCCTGGGAACGCCGTGGTCGTCGAAGCACGGGGCCACCACCTCGTGCTGAGGCTCGCAGGCAGGTCTCCCGGACGCCGCCCGATCGGCTCAGACCTCACCGGCTACCCGCCGCCGACCAGGGGGATCGCCGCAGGCACAGCGTTGCTGGCCGCCCTCGCGCTCAGCTCCGGAGCGACCACGGGTTGGAGTCGCCCGGCGCTGCCGGTCGTGGTCGACGGAGACACCCTGACGGTCCGCGCGGGAGACGGATGGTCAAGCCGGTGAACCCCACTTCCGGATCCTTCGTCGAGCGCGGATGGTCGCTCTGGCGCCAGCTGGCCGAAGGGCGGCCGCTCGGCGATCCCGAGTACAGACGCCCCGAGCCGTCAACTGCGCACACCGGGCTGCTCGAAGACGTCGACCTCGGCGAGTTGCTCGCGCCGGAACGCCTCGGCGCCCGGCGGCGGCTCGCGCTCTTCGCCTCGGCGGTGGCGGGGATCGTGCGGTTCGAACTGTCAGACCTGGTCGGGCCACACCACTCAGCTCCGTCGATCCGCGGCATGCGGGTCACCGAACTCGAGGCGCTGTTGCACGGACGGTGGACTGTCTACGACCCGACCCGGCACGCCTTCGCAGAGCGCGGTCACGACCTCGGAGGCACAGCGTCGCAAGGGGCTGCACCGTCCGAGCCGGACTCGGGCCTACCCGACGCGCTGCGTCTCGTCGTCGATCTGTCGCGCGTTCCCGTCGGCTACACCCCTGTCCGGGAAGTCGTCGGTTTGATGGAAGCCGGGATGCACCTGGGTACGTTCGGCTGGTTGGCTGGACTGCTCTACCCCTCTGCGGCGTTCGAACTCGGGGACGTTCCGGTCGAGGCAGTTGAACGATGGCCACTCGCGATGGTCGACCTTCGTCGCGGAGGGAGAACACCAACCAACCCGCTCGCGCGCCTGACAGCCGTCAGCCGCCCAGACCGAGCGATCCGCTCCCGATCTGCTGGACGCGGCCCGTGGGGCCTGGTACCCGAACGACGCACCGAGGGCCAGCGGGAAGCTGTGCGGACGCGTGTCCGATCGCTCCTCACCGATGAGCACCGAGCAGGTGAGGTGCCGGTGGTCCTGCCAGCGGAGGGGCTCGCCGCGGCGTTCACCTACCCCGATGACCGGGTCGACGTCGCCGCGGCCGACGCGGCGGTGTACTGGCGCGCGCGACGGAGTGACGACGACTCCGATGCCCGGCGTGCACTGCTCAGCGCGGGCGCCGCGTCACAACGGCTCGGTCTCGCTCTGGGAGAAGACGGGTCCTTCGTGAGACCGGTGCGGAGCTTTGACCCGGTCGCACTCGCCCGAGGATCCGACGTGGTCGTGATGGCGAGTGTCGTGGGACGCAGTTCGTACGACGAACTCTCGATCGCGCTCGTCTGATGAGCGGAGGACGTCGCAGCGAGGAGCCGCCGCCTAGGGCAGGCGTCGGTTGCGCCGTGCATCACGGCGGACGAGCGTCCACACGGTGAAGAACACTCCCGCGGCCAGGCCCAAGACAGGAGCGACGATGGTGATGATGTTCATGGCGATTCCCGTTTCTCTCGAGGTGCCGGTCGGGGCAGGGTCGCATCCGATGCGAGTCGGAGCAGGTCCGACGTCACAGGACGCTACGGGGGTGGAGGGGCTGCGCCCAGACGCATCCGTAACCGATCGGTCGGAGGGTTTGCGCGGCAAGCGTGTGACAACAGTCACATCAAGTCGGCGACATCCGGCACTGGGGCGGCCTGTGGTGCATTCCTACGCTTGTCCCACGGTTCGAAGACCGCCGCACCGCTCCCGATCGGATGAGTGGCGGCCGACACGGTCGGACCGGAGGGAGAAGAGGCATTATGCGATCCACGAAGAGCGCCAGGCCTGCACCGACGAGCGACCGTGTGACCGAACCTTCGGTCGGGTCCCGATCCGTCGGGAGCGCCCCGGCGGTCAGCGTAGAAGGGGTCGGGTTCCGCTACCCCCAGGCAACTGAGCCTGCGCTCCGCGACGTGTCGTTCACCGTCGAACCCGGCACTGTCGTTGCTCTGCTCGGCCCGAACGGGGCGGGGAAGTCGACGTTGGTCAGCCTGTTAATCGGGTTGAACGTCCCCGACTCCGGTGCGGTTCGCATCTTCGACCGCGCTCCACGAGAATCCCTGCGGCACGGGGACATCGGTACGATGCTGCAGTCATCGGGCATCGCTGAATTCGTCACGGTGCGCGACCTCGTCGCCTTCATCGGTCGCCAGTACCGGAACCCCATGTCGGTGGACGAAGCGCTGGCTGCCGCCGGCCTCCAGTCGTTGTCGCGGCGCCGGGTCGAGAAGCTCTCCGGCGGAGAACGGCAGCGGGTCCGGTTCGCGCTCACGCTCATCGGGCGGTCGCGACTGCTGGTGCTCGACGAGCCGACGAACGAGATGGACGTCGCGACTCGACACAGCTTCTGGGCCACCGTCCGCGCCGCCGCGGTCGAACGTGGTGCAACCGTGTTCTTCACCACGCACCACATGGCCGAGGTTGACGCTGCCGCTGACCGCGTCGTCGTGGTGGGCAACGGTCGGATCCTCGCTGACGAGACGCCCGACGACCTCCGACGCCGAGCGGGAACACCGACGGTCCGGTTCCGCTGGTCAGGTGAACCCGACCTGAACTTCCTCGAGCACCTCTCGGCCGTCCTCGACTTCGAACCCGGTGAGGACGTGCAGGTCCTGCACACCGATCACCCCGATCAAACGCTGCGGGAACTCATCGGATTTGTACCGTCCGCTGTCGACATCTCCGTCACGGAGGCATCGCTCGACAGCGCCTACCTCGCGGTCATCGACGATGACGCGAGCGCGCTCGCCGCCACGGAGAACGGAACCTGCTGATGCTCTCTTACACCCGGTTCGAACTGCTGCGGACTCTGCGCAACCCGCGGTTCCTCGTGATGACGTTGCTCTTCCCGGTGCTCATCAATGTCGCATTCGTCCAGCTCAACGCGGCGCGCTACTCGACTGCCGAGCTGCAGACCTTCGCTACTGCGTACATGATGGACATGGCAGCATTCGCGACCGTCTCGGCGTGCCTCTCCACCGCCGGGAACCGTTTGGCGCAAGAACGCAGCAGCGGGTGGTTCTCGTACCTCACGCTCACGCCCCTACGCCCGATCGACATCGTCGGCGGCAAGATCCTCGCATCCATCGGCGTCGGAGTGCCCGCGGTCCTCGCGGTTTTCGCTTCGGGCGTCCTCATCAACGGCGTCCGTGTGAACGCGCTGCTGTTGCTAGCCGCACTCGGGATCGTCATCCTCGGATCGGTCGCGTTCGCCGCGCTCGGAACGGTCATCGGTCTCATCACCACCGGCGAGACCGCGTATGCCGCGAGTATGATCGGGCTGATGTTCTTCGCCATCGTGGGGGGCCTGTGGATGCCACGAGAGTCCATGCCCGACTGGCTCGGCGCCGTGACAGAACTGACGCCGTCTTACCAGATCGCGCACACGGGGTCGGGCCTGGTGTCGGGTTCGGGCGTGAACCTCGTCGAGGCCGTGCTCGTGTTCTGCGCCTGGGCGGTCGCCTTCATCGTGCCTGCTCTGCTCGCGTACCGGCGGTCTGCGGTGGCGACGCGGTGAGTCCTGGGGCGGACGGTTCGAGCAGCTCCGTTCCTTCGGCAAGCAGGACCAGCGCGGCAGGAGCACCCGACGGGACCGACCGTCCCCACACTCCGGCCAGGGGAGCACGACGTGACCGCATCGCGCGGCGCGTCGTGCTCTTCGGTCTGCCGTGGCTGTTGATACCTCTGACGTTCGTCACCTCTGGTCCGACCGGAGGCGTCGTTGCCGAGATCATCACGATCGTCGCCATGGGCGCACTGTGGGCAGTGCTCGTGCTCCGATCCTCGCTCAATCAAGTCCAGCGGTGGTTGGGTGTAGGAGTCCTCACTGTGGCAGCCGTCGCCATCGACGCCCTGCTCGGGCCCGGTTGGGGCGTCGTCGCAGTGTTCGCGACGACTGCGGCTGCGTGGGTGCTCTCACGGCGACCGGCGCTCATCGTGATCGGCACGGCCGCTGGGATCTCGGTCCTGGGCGTCCTCCGCGAAGGCGCGATGGGCGGCAAGCTCCTCGATCTCGTGCTCCCCGTCGTCATCGGCCTGGGGATGATCGCCCTCGTGGAGTTCCTCGACCTGACCGACCTCGTGCGACGCCAGCAGGAAGACCTCAGGGCGTTGGCGGTGCTCTCCGAGCGCAGTCGCATCGCACGCGATCTGCACGACTCGCTCGGCCACTCGCTCATGGCGGTGCTCGTCCAGGTCCGTCTCGTCCGCGCGCAAGCCGCCGGGATCGAGGACGATCGCATACCTGATCTCCTCCGGTCGCTGAAGGCCATCGAGTCCTCGGTGCGCGAGGCCTCCGGTGACGTGCGACGCACCATCGCCGACTATCGATCCTTCGACGTGTTCACCATGCTCGAATCGGTCCCGTCGACGTTGCGAGCGGCGAAGGTCGGCGTGCAACTGCACCTGCAACCGCAGGCGATGGCGGTGCTGCGCGAGCATCCTCCGATCTCAGATGCCCTCGGCTGGGTGTTGCGGGAAGGGGCGACGAACGTCCTCCGGCACAGCTCCGCCGGGTCGGCGAACATCGTCATCCGCGAGTGCGAGTGCGAGTGCGAGTGCGAGTGCGAGTGCGAGTGCGAGGCTGGCGTCGGTGCGGTCGAGTTCGTCCTCGTCAACGACGGTGTCCGGCCGGGAAGCTCGCTGGACGTCCCCGGCGGCGGAGCCGGCATCGCCGGGATGCGCACCCGAGTGGAGCGAATCGGTGGGACGCTCAGGGTGGAACCGTCCGACGACTCGTTCACGCTCACGGTTCGCATCCCACTGACAACGGAGGAAGCCGCAGGCAATGTTCGCTGAGACCAGCAAGCCCATCCGGGTCGTCATCGCCGACGACCAGACACTGATCGCCGATGCGCTCGCGTCGTTGCTGGCAATGGATCCCTGCATCGACGTCGTGGGTGTGGGACACGACGGCGACGAGGCGTGGCAGCTCGTGCTCGCGCAGCGGCCGGACGTGGCACTCCTCGATGTCGAGATGCCCCGCCGCTCCGGCCTCGACGTGGCTGCGCAGATCCACCGTGACCAGCCGACGTGCAAGGTCGTCATGCTGACCACGTTCGCGCGGCCGGGCCTGCTGACGCAGTCACTCGCCGCCCACGTGAGCGGCTTTCTCGTGAAGGACTCCGACGTGGACGAAGTCGTTGATGCGATCCACAAGGTGCGGGCAGGAGAGCGGGTTGTCGACAGCGCCCTCGCCCTCGCCGCGCTCATGTCGCCGCCGAACCCGCTGACGGATCGTGAGCGGGAGGCTCTCCGGGCGGCAAAGGACGGCGCTCCACTGAAGGAAGTCGCCGACGATCTGTTCCTCGCGCCGGGTACTGTGCGCAACTACCTGTCCTCGGCGATCGCCAAGGTCGGGGCGCGATCCCGCATCGAGGCTGCTGGCATCGCGCAGGAGAACGGATGGCTCTGAGCGTCACGCGGCCTTCGGCGTCGATAGCCGGTGACGGCGTGGGCGGCCGAGGGTTGTCCGCTGCGGCTTTGGAACGCAGCCAGTGAGCGACGGGAAGCGCGGTGCCAGCTGGCACCGTGCCTCCCGTCTGGCACTTGATCGGCCATTGAGGCAGTCGTATGCGCGGAGCAGCTCTGCGCCCGATAGTGAGCCATGCAACTGGCCCGAGGACGGGAACCAGAAGGAGGGGCGCTGCCCAAGCCCAAGCGAGCATTGACGACAGCTGCGAGACAAAACCCATCGTTCGGAAGGAGTACCGCGACTCTTTTGCCGACACCGACCTCGCCGAGGTCGCGTGCATCACCTCGTCATTGCCGGGGCACAGAGCGACTCCTGCATCCGGACCACCACGCAGGCAGCAGCCGCGCGCGGATTCGACGTCACGCTGGTGTCGGACGCTCACACGACGACAGGCGCCGAGCATGACGGCGTCCTCATCAGCGGCCAGCAGATCGTCGCGCACGCGACCATGTGCTTCGACAGCCCGCGATACCTCGGCCGCTCACGGTCTCGCGCTTCACCCACTGTGGGGGTTGTGTCCGATGGCGGAGCGGTCTTCACTCGGAAGCAGCAGTGTTCCGGCAGGCAAGGAGACCAGGGCTGATGCGTTCCATCGTGTACACCAGCACCCAGACCCGTCCGATCACGGACACCGAGCTCGCGCAGATCCTGGCGGTCGGTCGGGAGAAGAACACCGCCCTCGGGGTGACGGGGATCCTCGCGCACAACGGCGACAACTGTCTCGGGATCCTCGAGGGTGACGACGAGGTGGTGCGGACCCGGTTCGAGCAGGTCCGTCTCGACCCTCGCCACACCAGCGTCCGTGTCCTGCTCGACGAGCAGATCCAGCGGCGGGCGTTCCCGGACTGGTCGATGGCGTTCCAGCCGATGGACCCGTTGATGCGGTAGGTGCCCGGGTTCAGCGACCTGTTCGCCCCCGGCCAGCCCACGGACCCGATGTTCGGGCTCACTCGGGCTCGGGGGCTCCTCGAGTGGTTCCGGAAGCACCCCCTCGCGCCGCTGACCAGCAACACCGCAGCCGAGGAGGAGGCGCCGCGGACTCGGGCGGTCAACGGTGCGATCACCGCCCTGCACGACGCTGGTGTCACCCGGTTCACCCTTGAAGCGGCTGCGTCGTCTGCGGGGCTGCCGGTGGCGGTGGTGGAGCAGTTCTTCCCCACTGATCGGGCGCTGCTCGCCGCGACCGTGGAGCGGTGGACGCAGGCGATCTCCGCACCCTTGGTGCCGCTGATGGCCGAGAAGGGCACGGTCGCGTTCCTGCACGCCCTGATGGCAGCGCACGCAGAGGAGCCAGCGCTGATGGAGCTGCTGGCGTACTGCCTCGCCTCGTCTGCTGACCCGACGTTGGACGGGTCCGACTACTACCGGTCCGCGTACCGGCAGTTCCGCGAAGCGATCAACAACGGGCTGGCCGCTGATGTGCGTGCGGGGCGGGAGCCGGCGACGATGGACCCGGTCCGCGGTGCGAAGCAGCTCCTGGCCCTCTTCGACGGTCTCCGGCTGTAGGCGCTCCTGACCGCGGACATGGACGTGGTGATCGAGTTCGACCGAGCAGCGACCAGGATGCGTCGGGGCTGGTCGGAGCAGTACGAGCAGCCCTCCTACTGGGACATCCCCGTCGTCAGCTCCTAGGCTTCCTGCATGCCGCCGGACGTCCATGCCGCGTACGCACGCCGGGCGTCGGAGTACGCCGAGCATCTCGGACGCATGAGGTCGGTGCATCCATCTGACGTGCACCTCGTCACGGCGTGGGCGTCCTGCGTCGAAGGGCCCCTGCTCGACGCCGGGTGCGGCCCCGGGCACTGGACGGCGCACCTCGCCGGGCAAGGTGTCGACGTGCGAGGGGTCGATCAGGTACCCGCGTTCATCGACCACGCGCGGAGTGCCTACCCGGCCGGGTCGTTCACGCTCGGCAGCATCGACGCCCTCGACGAGCCAGACGACACGTTGGGCGGCGTCCTGGCCTGGTACTCCCTGATCCACCACGACCCGAGGACGATCCGCCGCCCCCTCGATGAGTTCGCACGGGTCCTCCGACCGGGCGGCCACCTCCTCGTGGGCTTCTTCGTCGGCGACGCACTTGAGGCGTTCGACCACGCGGTCGTCACTGCCTGGCGCTGGCCGGCCGAGATGCTCGCGCGGGAGCTCGAGGCGGCGGGGTTTGGCGTCATCGAGACGCACACCCGCACCGCCGCGAGTGGAACGCCCCGCTCCCACGGCGCGATCGTCGCGCGCCTGCGGGGTGCCGACCAGGCGGGCTCCTCGTCCGGGCCGGTCTCAGAGCCGAGTGACGGTACCGACGCCAGTCACGCCTGACACCGTAGTGGGCACCTGGCACGACCAGGCGCTCACGCGATGCTCACGCGCTGTCGCTGTGATGCTTGAGCTCGAACGACTGCTTGCGGTGCTGAACCGTGAACCAAGCTGCCGGCCCGATGAAGGGGATGAGGAGCACCACCAGAGTCCACGCGAGTAGCCACCATCCAGAGGGCGGGGCAGAGCGGATCAGCGAGATGAACGCTGCCAATGCCAGGACCAGCGCAACGAGCGACACGATCATCAGCGTGCCATCGAGTGCGGTCGGGATGAGTGGGTTCATGCGCTGCTCCTCGGTCCAGGACATCATCGTGCTCACTCCCAGCGGTTGTAGGTGACTGCGCCGTTGCCCTTGGCGCTGAGACGCTGGATCGCAGAGTAGATGCTCCAGGCGATCGTTCCCCACAGAGTCGGGACGCCTCGCTTGACGACCACGTTCCAGGTCATACATCACATACTCAAGTGCGAAGTTCTCCCGGGCGTGTCCATTGCGACTGACCGGGGCTGCATCGCGGAGACGGCTGCGTTCCTTTGCTTCGCGCTGCTAGTGACCGCCGGGCTCCAGCGTCACCCACTCCTCGTCGCGGACGTAGCCGACCACGTCGTTGGCGGCGAGGATCGCGGCGTTGTCGGCCGAGCCTCCAGTCCGGAACCGCGTGACACCGTCGGCGAGCAGCGTCAGCACCGACGCCGCCTTGGCGGCGACACCGAGACCCCGCCCGCGCCAGGTCGGGTGCACGACCGTGAAGTCGGTCTCGGCGTCCGCTCCATCGAGGTCGACGAACGTCATCGCGACGAGCTCCCCGCTCTCGAGGAGCACGCCGAACGCCCGCCGCGACTCCGAGGGCGTCGCACGCTGCCGGTCGAGCGGCGTGTGCTGCGTCGCGATGCTGCCCGGGTAGTCACCGATCGTCAGGGCGTCGAGGGCCAGAACGGCGTCGACGTCGGCATGGCTGAGTTCTCGCATCGAACCGACGTCGACGGCCCGAGCAACGAGGCCCTGCAACCGGGGCTGATCGACGGTGTGCGCGTCGAGCTGCGCGCCGAACGAGCGGGCGACGACGGTCCACCCCTGCGCCTCGAGCTCCGCGCGCTCCGGTGCGTCCGCCGGCAGGACCTTCATCGGGGCCACAGCAGCTCGAAGCGCTCGCACACGACGGGCATGTCCGGCGCGAAGCCGCGTGGGTTCTCGGAGTGCTCCCGCCAGTAGCGCTCGTGCGAGGACCGCCAGTAGGCGAGGGTCCGGTCGCCCTCTCCCTCGGCACGGGCGTGCTCGGCGTCGACCTGGTCGAACGGGACGATGGTGATCCTCGTGGTCACGAGCACGGCTCGGGGCTCCCCAGCGCCATCGAGGATGACGCTGAGCTCGCCGACCTCGGGCAGCGGGTCGCCGCTCTCCTCGTAGTCCCACAGCGAGGACGCGGTCCCGTCCTTCACCCCGCGGAGCACGAGGTCGAGCAGGGCTTCGGCGTGCTCCGGCGTCGCGCCGAAGGCCCATGCGAGCGGGATGGCTTCCGGCAGGTCGGGGGACTCGCGGCGGCGGGCTTCCCAGAAGGCGGGCAGGGACGGCGACGGTGCGATCACGGGGACCACGCTAACGGCATCGACGATCAATCGACTTGCGCCATTGGAATATCTCATCCAGAGTGTCTGTGTCAGGCCTCCATGATCCGGGTCACCGGACGCGGGCTCTCATGGGGGTGCATGAACAGAGGGGCTTCAGTGAAGAAGAACAAGATCATCGGCGGCGTGCTGGCTGGAGTGGTCGCCGTCTCGGCAGCATTCGCTTCGAGTACCGGCGCTTCGGCTGCTGAGCCAGAGGCGGCTGACGGTCAGCGCTACACGTCCGCGGAGCTGATCGAGGGGGTTGTGTTCCTCCAGGGAGGGCTTGGGCAGACGCTGATTGCCAACGGGGCACTGGGCGACATCTCATCTTCCGAAAAGGCCAAGGTCGTGGAGCTCCTCGCGGGGGATGATGCGAAGGATCTGGCGGCGGAATCGACGAAACAGATGCTCGAGGCGCATCCTGAACTGGCTGTAGATCTCACGTCAGCGCTTGACGCGGGTGACCCCGTCGCGGTGTCTTCGGCTCTTCGGCATGTTGTCGAAGGCGCCGCCGAAACGCCGGCCGCACATGCTGCCGCTGATGCGATGCAGAAGAGCGAGCAGACGTACGTGCCCGGCGAGGTCGGTCCTGACTGTCTCTTCAACGTCGCGGTCGGCGGGTACTTGGTGCTTGTAGTTGCTGCGGTCGCCGTCGGTGTCGTCGCTGTCGCCTCCGTCGCCCTCGTCGGTGATGTTTCCGTGGCCGGCAAGAACGCGGCGAGCAAGCGCACCGCGGTCGCGTCTGACACGGACGGCCAGTTCGTCGCAGCGTTGCTCCAGAGTGTCTGATCGGCACAACCGGGGGACGCGCGTCATGCGCGTCCCCCTTCTGTCGGTCATCGGTGTGATCGCTGTCTGCGTCCTGCTTGGTGGTTACGTCTTACAGGGACGACTCCAGAACAGCGGCGCCGGGGCGCTCCCGTTCCAGTCAGAGGTGTCGCCAGTGATGCAGAAGGTTCTTCCTCAGGGGTGGGCGTTCTTCACCAAACCGGCGGACTCCGAAGCCCTGGTCCCGTACCGGATCGACGCCGGAGTGGTCAAGCCACTGTCCGTCGGAGAGTACGCGGAACCGTCGAACGGGTTCGGGTTCGACCGCAGCAAACGGCGACAAGGTGTCGAGTCGGCACTGCTGCTGCAGGGCATCGGAAAGTCATCGTGGAAGCAGTGCGACGGTGCTGGCGTGAGCGTGTGCGTGGCCGCAGCTCCTACCGTGGTACGGCGTGTGAACAGGCTGCCGAGCCCGACGCTCTGTGGGCCGCTCGTGATGGCTGCGGAGCAGGTCACTCCGTGGAGATGGCGCCACCTCCGCGACCAGCCGCGCTACGTGACGGAAGTCCTGCGGCTTCAGGTGAGCTGCTGATGAGTGCGAACCTGCTGCACCGCCGGGTCGCTGTTCCAGAACCATGGACGCTCCCGCTGACGATCGCTCGTTCGCTGCTGTTCCTCGGAACAGGGCTGACGTTGACCATCGGACCGAGCTGGGCGGTGTTCACCCCGTCGAATGGCAAACCTGACGTCTTGGACTGTTCAGGCGTGAGCGCACTCTCCCTGTTCTGCGCGACCGATGCGGTTCCGCTCGATTTGGTGACACGGTCTGCAGGCGTCCTTCTGCTCGTGTTCGCGACGGGCCTCCTGCCTTGGCTCACAGCGCTGCCTGCAGCATGGATCCTGCTCAGCGTCCCTCTCTCCGGCACACTCGTCGACGGTGGAGATCAACTCGCGGGAATCCTGGGAGTCCTCCTCATCCCGGTGAGCATCACGGACTGGCGGTGGAACCCATGGAGGGGTGCGCTTCCGGGAACGTCCGATAGTGGCGCTGCGGTTCTCATCGGCAACGTGAGTTGGTGGCTGATGCGAGCGCAGATCGT
>Ga0265780_10002301_pt1 | contig 26068 bp, 19 predicted proteins | sample P1T30metagenome_FD_192432 | JGI IMG/M metagenome (GOLD analysis project Ga0265780, IMG submission 192432) | Plant litter microbial communities from East Loma Ridge, Irvine, California - P1 T30 | ecosystem: Environmental > Terrestrial > Plant litter > Unclassified | place: USA: California...
TGTCCTCGCCCAGGACCCCGACGCGGTGAACCTGACCGACGATCAGCCCTTCACGGCGGTCGCCGGAGCCGCCGACGCCCGCAGCCACGACGCCGTCGTCGCGCTCGTCCGAGCCGTCGAGGCCTCCAGGTCGATCGAGCCCGGCGCCGTCGGCGACGCCCTCGGCGACCTCGCCCTCGGGGCCTCCGACGGCATCGCCGGCCCCGAGCTCGACTTCTCGTCGGCCCAGGCCCTCGGCGGTGAGGTGACGGTGCTCAACGCGTCGTCGCAGGATCTCGGTCTGCGCCCGGCATCCGACGACGGCTCGACGAGCCTGATCTGGTTCGCCGGCCCGGCCACGACCCCCGCCGCAGGCTGACCCGCACCACCACAGCAGCACAGCACCACCGCAACACGGCACCACCGCGACCCACCCCACCTCCGACCGAGGAGCCCCCATGCGCGTCCTGATCGATCTCGACGGCGACCGACGGAGCATCGACGTCGACCGCTGGCAGGGCTCGGCCACGCTCGGCGAGCTCGTCGCGGCGGCCGGGGGAGACCCGCGGGCCACCGACACCGACCTCTTCGTCGACGAGGCCGCCGTGCCGCTCGACACGCCGCTCGACGACCTCGTGCTGCTCGAGGGGTCGCGCATCGCGCGCACCCCGGGCACGCGTCGTCGCCAGCTGTCCGGCTGGAGCGTCACCCTCGCCGGCGGTCTCGCCGCGGGTCAGGTCGTCGAGGTGCCGCGCAGCCGCCCGCTCGTCGTCGGTCGCGCCCCGCAGGCCGATCTCGTGCTGCCGACCGCCAGCGCCTCGTGGGAGCACTGCACGATCGAGCTCGACGGCGACGGCGTGCGCATCCGCGACGCCGGGTCGACCAACGGCACCCTGATCGGCGGCGAGCGGGTCGACGCCGAGGGCGTCGAGATCACCGAGGCGACGACCGCCATCGTCGGCGGTGCGGTGCTGCTCGTCCGCCCCGCCCTGGCCGAGGTCACCGTGCCGGCGCCCGGGTCGCTGCACAACCTGACCCCCGCCTCCACGGCTCCCTTCAACCGTCCGCCCCGGCCGGGCCGCACCGACGACGGCGAGCCCGTGCAGCCGCCCGAGCGCAAGGAGGTGCCGCCGGCCTCGAAGTTCAGCTACATCACCGTGCTCGCGCCCCTGCTGCTGGCCGGCGCGATGGTGGCGCTGCTCGGCGACGCCCGGTTCGCGCTCTTCGCGCTGCTCAGCCCCGTCACCGCGATCGGCATGTGGCTCGAGCAGAAGCACCGTCGCACGAAGAACCTCCGCGAAGAGGAGGAGCGCTTCGACAAGGCCGTCGACGACTTCTCCGCCGAGATCGCCGAGGCGGCGGCCGAGGAGGCGCGGCGCCGCTTCGATCTCGTCCCCGACCCCGCGACGGTGCTGCGTCGTCCGGAGCTGCCGACCACCCTGCTCTGGCAGCGACGGGTCGGCGCCGACGACTTCCTGGCGCTGCACGCCGGCATCGGCGACGTGCCCTGGCGCCCCGAGCTCGACGACCGCGGCTCGACGCGTCGCGACGACCGGGTCAAGGAGGCGCTGGCCGCCGGGCGGCTCGCCTCGGCGCCCGTCGTGGTCGACCTGACCGACGCCGGCGTCGTCGGGATCGTCGGAGACCGCGCCGGCGCCCTCGCGCTCGCGCGCAGCCTGCTCGCCCAGGCGGCCGTCCACTGCGGCCCCGCCGACCTGACCATCGGCACGTTCTGCGACCCGGGTCGCGACGCGGACTGGGAGTGGGCGTCGTGGCTGCCGCACACCCGTCAGGTCGGCAGCAGCACCGGCGACCGCTGGATGTCGGCCCGTCGCGAGGCGAGCGTGTCGATGCTGCGCGGCCTCCGCGAGACGGTGGACGAGATGCCCACCCCGGCCCTGCTCGTCGTGCTCGACTCCGAGGTGCTGACCGAGGGCCGTGACGCGCCCGCCCGCGCGATCCTCGGCCATGGACGCTCGGTGCCCGGCGTGACGCTGCGTCCGAACGAGCGGAGCGTCCGCGTCAGCGGCATCGTCATCGCGACCTCGGAGGAGCAGCTCCCCGCCTCGTGCACCACCGTCGTCGTGGTCGGCGAGGACGCCGCCGCGACCGTGCACCGCCCGGAGGACCGCACCCGGGTCGACGACGTCGTGCTCGCCGGCGTCGACGTCGCCACCGCCGAGGAGTGCGCGCGGCACCTCGCCCACTTCGACGACCCCGAGCTGATCGTGCCCGGGGCGTCGCTGCCCTCGCTCGTGCGTCTGCCCGAGCTCTTCGGCGTGCCGCGCCTCGACGCCGAGTCCGTCCAGTCGATGTGGCGGGCGCGCACGGGCGTCTCGACCCCCATCGGCTCGTCGGAGTCGGGCGTGCTCACCCTCGACCTCGTCGCCGACGGCCCGCACGGCCTCGTCGGCGGCACCACCGGGTCGGGCAAGAGCGAGTTCCTCCGCTCGCTCGTCGCCGGCCTCGCCGCCCGCAACGACCCGACCCGCCTGAACTTCATCCTGATCGACTTCAAGGGCGGTGCGGCCTTCGCGGCCTGTGAGCGACTGCCGCACACCATCGGCACGATCAGCAACCTCGACGAGCAGCTCGCCGACCGCGCCCTCCGCTCGCTCGAGGCCGAGATGCAGCGTCGGCAGCGCGTCTTCGCCGAGGCGGGCGACGACATCGACAACCTCGAGGCCTATCTCGCGACCTCCCCCGCGGAGCCGATGCCGCGCCTCCTGCTGGTCGTCGACGAGTTCGCGATGCTCGCGAAGGACTTCCCCGACGTGCTCAGCTCGCTCGTCAGCGTCGCCGCCGTGGGGCGGACCCTGGGGGTCCACATGATCCTCGCGACGCAGCGTCCCGCCGGCGTCGTGAACGACGACATCCTGGCCAACACGAACCTGCGGGTGGCGCTGCGCGTGCAGAGCCGCGAGGACTCCAGCAACGTGATCGGCGTGCCCGCGGCCGCCGGCATCTCGCGCGCCCAGACGGGCCGCGCGTACGTGAAGCTCGGTCAGGACGACATCACCCCCGTGCAGACCGCGCTCGTCACCGGGCGGGCCCTCGAGGCGGCCGCCGAGGCCGTCAGCGTGCGCGACATCGGGCAGTTCGGCGTCCCGGCGCCCCGTCCGGCCCCGCCGCGCGCCTCGGCGAAGGACAGCACCGACCTCGATGAGCTGATCGACGCGATCGTCGCGGCCGATGCGGAGGCCGGCTTCGCGCCTCCTCGGCAGGTCTGGCCGGAGGCGCTGGGCGAGTCGGTCGCGCTGGCCGGGTTCCCGACGGCCGACGTCGCGGACGTCGCGGACGACTCGGCGGCGGCGCCCGCCAGTGCACCCGAGGTCGGCGGAGTGCAGGGCGACCGCGTCGTGGTGGCCCTCGCCGACGAGCCGGATCTGCAGCGGCAGAGCCCCGCCGGCTGGGACATGGCGCAGGGCAACCTGCTCGTCATGGGGATCCCCGGCAGCGGCACGAGCACGACCCTGGCGACGCTCGCGCTCACGCTGGCCCGCGACACCGCCCCCGCGGACCTCGACCTGTACGTGCTCGACCTCGGCTCACGCGACCTCGCGCCGTTGGCGGATCTGCCGCACACCGTGGCCTACGTCGGACCGGGCGCCGGGGCGAAGGAGCAGCAGGCGAGGTTCCTGCGGCACCTGCGCACCGAGCTCGAGGCCCGCCGCGCCGATCCCGTCGGCCGCCGTCGCGCCGTCGTGCTGCTGGACGGCCTCGCGGCCCTCCGCGACGAGCTGCAGGACTACGAGGGGCAGCAGCTGCTCGACCTCCTCTACCGCGTCTACGCCGACGGCCCGGCCCTCGGTCTCTCGTTCGCCGTGTCCACCACCCGCGCCAAGGCCGTTCCGTCGGCGATGGACGAGGTCACGACGCAGAAGTGGCTGTTCCGCCTCGCCGACCCCTACGACTACGCGTCGCTCGGGGTGAAGGGCAAGAGCATCCCCGCGCCGGTGCCCGGTCGCCTCGTCGACGTGACGAACCGGCTGCAGATGCACGTCGCGACCCCCGCCGGGTCGCTCGCCGGCGCCGTCGCGCACGTCGCGTCGATCTGGCACGGCGTCGCCCCGAAGGCCAACGCGATCGGTCAGCTGCCCGACGACGTCCGCGTCGACGAGCTCGGACTCGCCCCCACCTTCGACGGCGAGCCGTGGCGTCTGCCCGTCGGCATCGGCGAAGACGACCTCAGCCCCGCCGTGCTCGAGGTCTACGAGGGCGAGCACGTGCTCGTCGCCGGGCCGGCGCGGTCGGGCAAGTCGACCCTGCTGCTGGCGATCGCCGAGTCGATCCGCGGGGTCTCGGGCTCGACGCGGCCCGTCGTCTGGGGCATCGGCGACCGCCGCTCGCCGCTCGCGCACGCGCCGCTCGACCGCGTCGCCGTCGGAGCCGACGAGGTGCCGGCGCTGCTCGCGGCCCTCCGCCTCGAACGCGGGCCGGTCGTGCTGCTGATCGACGACGCCGAGCGCTTCGACGACACCGATCAGTCGATCGCGAACCTGCTCGCGTCGAACCGGCCCGGGCTCTGCGTCATCGCCGCAGGGCGCTCGGTCGACCTGCGGAGCCTCTACGGCCACTGGACGAAGACCGTCCGCAAGTCCCGGTGCGGCGTGCTGCTCCAGCCCGACGTCGACTACGACGGCGAGCTGCTCGGCGTGACCCTCCCGCGCCGCTCGCCGGTCGCGCTGACCCAGGGACGCGGCTACGCCGGTGCCGGAGGCGCGGTGCGGCTCGTGCAGGCCATGAGCCCGAGCGTCGCGGAGCCGGCCCGCACGGCCTGACCCGCGCCTCCCCGGTGCCGAGCCCGCGCTCGTGCCCGCGCCCGCGCTGCCGCGCTGCGCCGCGCGTCGTGCACGGTGGTCAGAAGACGCCCTTCCGGGCCCCGCGGAGGGCGCTTTCCGCCCACCGTCCGTGGCCGACCCCGTCAGTCGCGCGTCGTGATGCTGAAGGGCGAGCTCTCGAGGTTCGTGAAGTTCCCGACGGTGGCCCGCAGCACGCACGCCGGAGCGACCGACAGCGCCGTGACGACGAGCCCGTCCGACGACACGGCCAGCGCCCCGCCGCAGCCGTCGGCGAAGCGGACGCCCGCCTCGCCGCCCGCGACGTCGACGAGCATCTGCGACGGCGACCCCGTGCTCGGGCTCGAGTAGAGCGGGTTGAGCTCGTCCGGTCCGCCGGCCCAGACCGGCACGAGCGTGACGGCGAGCGGCGTCTGGCTGACGGTGCGCGACGGGGTCACGACCTGCACCCCGAGGAGGCGCTGCGCCGGATACGCGGACCCGGTCACGGTCTCGTCCGTGGTCGCCTCGGTCGTCGCGGCCGCCGCCTCGTCGAGCCAGGCGTCCAGCGCCGTCGCGTCGGCGAACGAGGCCGGCATCGTCGCGCCGACCTCGATCTGACCGCCCGCGGGCACCTCGACGCCGGTGAGGGTCCAGCCGCAGTCGGCGGTGACGCCGGTCACGGACGGCTGGTTGCGGCTGCCGGTCGCGCCGGTCCAGGTGACGGGAGGGCAGCCGTCGGCGTCGCCGGGCGCGGGCAGCACCTCGAGCAGCGCGCCGGTCAGCGGGGCGCTCTGCGCGGCGTACGCGATGGTCAGCGAGACGGTGCCCGCGTCGGGGTCGTAGCTCGCGTCGCGGACGATCGACAGCCCGGTCGGCAGGGCCGGGTCGCGCTGGCTCGCCGTCGCGGCGTCGGGCGACGTCGGCGCCTCGTCCTCCGTCGAGCCTCCGGGCAGCAGCACGACGAGTCCGACCACGAGCGCCGCGATCAGGACGACGCCGAGGCCGGCGAAGGCCAGCGCCTTGTTCGTCAGCCACTCGGGGCGGCGGCTCCGCGGCCTCTCGTCCTCGACGGGCCGGGTGGGAGGCGCGGTGCGGCGGGGCATCGGCCGCACGATCGTCGCCGAGCCGCCCTCGCCCAGCTCGGGTCGCGGTCCGGCCGCGGCGGCGGTGGCCGGGTCGGAGCCGGCCCCGTCGCGATCGGAGGCGGCGCCGTCGGCCCGACCCGCGCCTCCGGGGATGGTGGCGGGCGAGACGGCACCGGCCGCCGCGCCTCGGACGATCGTCGCGGGTCGCTCGACGTCGGCGAAGCCCTCGGGCGCGACGGCGGGTCGGAGGGCCGGCAGGTCGGCGTGGGTCGCCGCGAGTCGCCGCATCGCGCTCGCGGCGTCGGCGGCCGACGGACGCGCCGCCGGGTCCTTCGACAGCACCGTCTCGAGAGCGGCCCAGAGGTCGGCGGGCACATCGAGTCGCGGGGGAGTCGACGTCACGTGCCGGTAGGCCACGGTGAAGTCGGTTCCCGGACCGGCGAACGGCGTGCGCCCCGCGAGCAGCTCGTAGAGCATGACGCCCGTGGCGTAGACGTCGCCCGCCGCCCCCGAGCGGCCCTGGCTGATCAGCTCGGGCGACATGTACTGCGGGGTGCCGAGCAGCCCGGTGGTCTGCCGCATCTTCTCGTCGACGACGGAGGCGATGCCGAAGTCGCTCACCCGCACGGCGCCGGTCAGCCCCGGGCTCCACGGTTCGGCCAGCAGCACGTTGTCGGGCTTCACGTCGCGGTGCGTGACCTGGCGGGCGTGGGCGGCGGCCAGCGCGTCGAAGACCTCGGCGACGAGCGTGAGGGCGTCGTGAGCGGGCAGGGGGCCGGTCTCGGCGAGCAGATCGCGCACCGACCCGCCGGGCACGAGGTCCATCACGATCGCGAGACGGTCGCCCTCGACCACGAGGTCCTGCACGCGCACGATGCTCGGGTGGCGCAGCGACAGCAGCACCGAGCGCTCGCGGACGAACCTCTCGACCAGCCCGGCGTCGTCGGCGTGCTCGGGCTTGAGGAGCTTGGCCGCCGCGACCCCCGTCTCGCCGGAGTCGCCTCCGACCGAGACGCGCCAGACCTCGCCGACGGCCCCCGTGCCGATCAGCTCGACGAGTCGGTAGGACGCCCCGAGAGCCTCCCCTGACCTCGACTGCGCCACTGACTCCCCCTCGGGGACGAGCGGACCCCGCGCCAGGTCGTCCCATCTCTCATCGTACTGACCGCATCGGCGGTCCGACGCCGATCGACGCCCCTCGTCGGAGGGGTGACGGCTCGGTCGGCCGGGTCGCATCGCGCGTCGCCCGCGCCACGGTGGACGGCTGTCGGGGGTCGCTGCCATGCTCGGGTCATGGCTACCCTCACTCGTCCCCGTCGCGGCAAGGTCATCGCCGGCGTCTGCGCCGCCCTCGCCAACCGATTCGGCATCAGCGCGTTCCTGGTGCGACTGCTCTTCGTGCTGTCGATCGTGCTGCCCGGGCCGCAGGTGCTCGTGTACATCGTGCTGTGGGTCGTCTTCCCCAAAGAGCGGTAGGGCGACGCGCGCTCAGCGGCGCGTGAGCGTCTGCAGCAGAGACTCCTGCAGGTAGCCGAGCCAGTCGAAGACCGCGTGCATCGCCTGGAGGTGCGACTCGGCTCCGCTCGGCAGCCCCTCGTCGGTGATCCCGAGACGGGTGCCGAGGGTCAGGCGCAGATCGGTGAGGCTCCGCAACCAGGCCTGCTGGGCGGCGGTGTCGAGCCGGCGCTCATCGGCGCGAGGTCCCTTCGATCTCGACCCGCGCCTCCTCGGTGTGGTGGCGTCGTCGCTCGTGGCGCCCTCGGTCGCGTCGGCGGAGGGGGCCGCGAGGGTCGCGAGCACCACCTGCGCGTTGGCGATCTTGCGTCCGGTCAGGTCGTCGGCCGTGAACCGTCTGAACTCGGCGGCCGCCTCGTCGTCGTCCGGGTAGGCCGACGGCAGGAGGCGCACCATGGCCGGATCCGCGGCGTCGCCGTGCTCGAGCATCTGCACGACCTGCCGCGTGAGGTCCATCAGCAGCGCGCGCTCGTGCTCGGGCAGGGTGAGCAGCACGTCGTCGCCGTCGCGATCGCGCCGGAACGGGATCATTCGCCGGCCTTCGAGACGGTCGCCCAGAGGCCGAAGTCGTGCAGGGCCTCGACGTGCCGCTCCATCGTCTCGCGCGGGCCCGTCGCCACGGTCGCCCTGCCGGTCGTGTGCACCTGCATCATGAGCCGCTCGCACTGGGCGACGGGGTAGCCGAAGTAGGTCGAGAAGACGTACGTGACGTACGACATCAGATTCACCGGGTCGTCCCAGACGAGGGTCACCCAGGGGGTGTCGGGGGCCTCGAGGAGGCGCAGGTCGCTCTCGGCCTCGGTGCCGGTGCGTTCGTCGAGATGCGTGTCCACGCCACCAGGGTGTCACGGCGGCGGTCCCGCAGGCCGACGGTCGCCCGGGCCTACCCGGTGTCAGGCGGCCGCGTTATGCTGGGGGCTGTCGCGACTGGCGTTCAGATGGTCGACCATCGGGGAGCGACTGACACACGGTTGGTGGCCGTACGCCTGGGCCACGACACCAGATCCCGTCCGTCCCGTGTGCCGAGGAGCAGTCCCATGACCGTCAACCAGAAACTCCCGTCGACCTTCAACGAGCCGCTCTCGGTCGTCGACCCCGAGATCGCCGCCGTGCTCGAGCAGGAGCTCGGTCGCCAGCGCGACTACCTCGAGATGATCGCCTCCGAGAACTTCGTGCCCCGCGCGGTGCTCGAGTCGCAGGGCTCCGTCCTCACCAACAAGTACGCCGAGGGCTACCCGGGTCGCCGCTACTACGGCGGCTGCGAGTACGTCGACGTCGCCGAGAACCTCGCGATCGAGCGCGCCAAGTCGCTGTTCGGCGCCGACTTCGCCAACGTGCAGCCCCACTCGGGAGCCCAGGCCAACGCCGCCGTGCTCGCCGCGCTGGCCGACATCGGCGACACGATCCTCGGTCTCGAGCTCTCGCACGGCGGTCACCTGACCCACGGCATGAAGCTGAACTTCTCGGGCAAGATGTACAAGGCCGTCGCCTACGAGGTCGACCCCGAGACCTACCTGATCGACATGGACGTCGTCCGCCGTCAGGCCATCGAGCACAAGCCGAAGGTCATCATCGCCGGCTGGTCCGCCTACCCGCGTCAGCTCGACTTCGCCGCCTTCCGAGCGATCGCGGACGAGGTCGGCGCCTACCTCTGGGTCGACATGGCCCACTTCGCCGGTCTCGTCGCCGCGGGCCTCCACCCGTCGCCCGTGCCGCACGCGCACGTCGTCTCGTCGACCGTGCACAAGACGCTCGCCGGCCCGCGGTCCGGCGTCATCCTGTCGAACCACGAGCCGCTGTTCAAGAAGCTCAACTCGGCCGTGTTCCCCGGGCAGCAGGGCGGCCCCCTGATGCACGTCATCGCCGCCAAGGCCACGGCCTTCAAGCTCGCCGCCGAGCCCGAGTTCAAGGACCGCCAGGAGCGCACCATCCGCGGAGCCCAGCTGCTCGCGGCCCGTCTCATGCAGGCCGACGCCCAGGCCGCGGGGGTCGACGTGCTCACCGGCGGCACCGACGTGCACCTCGTGCTCGTCGACCTGCGAGCCTCCGAGGTCGACGGCAAGCAGGCCGAGAACCTCCTCCACGAGGTGGGCATCACCGTCAACCGCAACTCGGTGCCGTGGGATCCTCGCCCGCCGATGACCACCTCCGGTGTCCGCATCGGCACGTCGGCCCTCGCGACCCGCGGCTTCGACGACGTCGAGTTCACCGAGGTCGCCGACATCATCGCCCTCGCCCTGATGCCCGAGCCCGACATCGCCGCGCTCGCGGCGCGGGTGAAGGCGCTGACCGACGCGTTCCCCCTCTACGCGTGACGGCGGGCGTGACCGGGTCGACCCGCGCCTCCTCGGGGGCTGCCGGCGACCCGGCGATCGGCGATGCGTCCGCGGGCGATGCGGCTGCGGGCGCCGTGACCGGGCCGCCGCGGGAGCGGTTCGTGCCGGGCGACGAGTCGACGGCGATCCGCATCGACGGCACTGCTCTGGCCGCCGCCGTCAAGGACGATCTGCGGGTGCGGGTCGATGCGCTCAAGGCGCGCGGCATCGCGCCGGGGCTGGGGACGATCCTCGTCGGCCAGAACGCCGGATCGCTGTCCTACGTCGCCGGCAAGCACCGCGACTGCGCCGAGGTCGGCATCGAGTCCATCCGCATCGACCTGCCCGAGACGGCGTCGGAGGCCGACATCCGCGGCGCCATCGAGACGATGAACGGCGACCCCGCGGTGACGGCCTTCATCATCCAGCTGCCGCTGCCCGCCGGGATCGACCCCACGGCGATGCTCGAGCTGATGGACCCGGCGAAGGACGCCGACGGCCTGCACCCCGTCAACCTCGGCGAGCTCGTGCTCGCGGTGCCCGGGGGCAAGGGCTCGATCGACACCCCGTTGCCGTGCACGCCGCGCGGCATCGTCGAGATGCTCACCGCCTACGACATCCCGATCGCCGGGCGGCATGTGACGATCATCGGTCAGGGTCTGACGGTCGGGCGGCCCCTGGGTCTGCTGCTGACCCGTCTCGAGGCGACGGCGACCCTGACGCACTCGCGCACGGTCGACGTCGCGGCCGAGGTGCGCCGGGCCGACATCGTCGTGGCGGCCGCGGGCGTCGCCGGGCTCGTCCAGCCCGACTGGATCGCGCCGGGCGCCGCCGTGATCGACGTGGGCATCACCCGGGTGCTGAACGAGGAGACCGGCCGGTACCGGCTGCGCGGCGACGTCGACCCGGCCGTCGCGTCGGTCGCCGGGTTCCAGTCGCCCGTCCCGGGCGGGGTCGGGCCGATGACGCGGGCCATGCTGCTGAAGAACGTCGTCGAGGCCGCCGAGCGCTGACCCGCCCCGGAGCTGACCCGGCCCCGGCTACGCCGCCACCGTATCGACACGCCGCCACGCGATCCGGTGGCGGTGTGTCGAGTTCGTGGCGGCGTGGTCGGCACCACGCCAGGAGGTGGACGCGACGCCATGGTTAAACCGGGCGTCGTGTCCACAACCTGGCGCTGGCGCGATCGTCGCCCCGGCGCTGGCCCGCCCCTGGCTACGCCGCCACGCTTGAACCGGGCATCGTGTCCACAACCTGGCGCTATGGCGCCCAGGGCTCAGCGCCCAGCGCGCGGGGCTACGCGTCGCGGCGGGCACCCTCGGCGGCGGTCACCGTGAAGACGGTCGGTGCAGCGTGTCCCGCCTGGGCGAACGCCTCGACCACGGCCTGCTCGATCGCGGCCCGCGACTCGCTCGGCACGAGGGCGATCGCCGAGCCGCCGAAGCCGCCGCCCGTCATCCGCGCGCCGAGCGCACCGTTCGCCTGGGCCGTCGCGACCGCGAGGTCGAGCTCGGGCACGGAGATCTCGAAGTCGTCGCGCATCGAGACGTGCGAGGCGTCGAGCAGGTGCCCGATCGCTCGTGCGCCGTCCGTGCGGAGCGTGCGGACCGTGTCGAGCACGCGCTGGTTCTCGGTCACGACATGGCGGACGCGGCGGAAGGTCTCGTCGTCGAGCACCTCCCCGGCGCGGGCGAGGTCGTCGACGTCGAGGTCACGCAGCGACGTCACCCCGAGGGCGGCGGCGCCTCGCTCGCAGGAGGCGCGGCGGTCGACGTAGCCGCCGGTCGCGTGCGCGTGCTCGACCCTCGTGTCGACGACGAGCACCTCGAGGCCGGCGGCGGCGAAGCCCAGTTCGACGACGTCGGCGTCGAGGCTGCGGCAGTCGAGGAAGACGCCCGAGTCGAGCCGACCGAGCAGCGACGCCGACTGGTCCATGATGCCGGTGGGGGCGCCGACGGCCTCGTTCTCGGCGAGCTGCCCGACGGCGGCCAGCGTCGAGCGGTTGACGTCGATCGACCAGAGCTCGGCGAAGGCGAGCGCGACCGAGCATTCGAGGGCGGCCGACGACGAGAGGCCGGCGCCGACGGGCACCTCGGACTCGACGAAGAGGTCGAGCCCGGTCGCCGTCGACAGGTCGATGCCCGTGGCGTCGCCGCCGGCGGCGGAGAAGGCGGGGGAGTCGGCGCGGGTCGGGGCGATCGAGAGCGCCCAGGCGATGCCGAAGACGTAGCTCGACCAGCCCGACATGCCGGCCGGGTCGAGCGCGTCGAGCGAGATCTCGTGGACGCCGGCCTCGAACGACGACGAGACCCGCAGCAGGCGGTCGTCGCGCCGCCCCACGGTGACGGTCGTGCGCCGGTCGATGGCGAACGGCAGCACGAAGCCGTCGTTGTAGTCGGTGTGCTCGCCGATGAGGTTCACCCGGCCGGGAGCCGACCAGCGGCCGACGATCTCGGTGTCGAACACGTCGGAGAACCGGCGGGGTGCGGTGGTGTCGGTCATGCTCGTTCGATCGCCTCTCTGATCAGTTCGGCCTGGCCCTCGGGGACGAGGTCGCCGATCCAGGCTCCCATCGCCGCCTCCGAGCCGGCCAGGAATTTGAGCCGGGACTCGGCCCGACGAGGCGACGTGATCTGCAGATTCAGTCGCACGGTGTCGCGGCCCACGGTCACGGGCGCCTGGTGCCAGGCCGAGATGTAGGGGGTGGGGTCGTCGTACAGGGCGTCGACACCCCTCAGGAGGCGCCGGTACATGATCGCGAGCTCGTCGCGCTCGTCCGAGGTCAGCCCGGCGAAGTCGGGCACGTGACGGTGCGGCAGCAGGTGGATCTCGATGGGCCAGCGCGCCGCGAACGGCACGAACGCCGTGAAGTGCTCGCCGGCGAGCACGACCCGCGGGCCGTTCCGCTCGCTGTCGAGCAGATCGGCGAAGAGGGTGGGCCCGTACGAGTCGATGCTGCGGAGCAGGCTCAGCGTCCGGGGGGTGACGTAGGGGTACGCGTAGATCTGGCCGTGGGGGTGGTGCAGCGTGACGCCGATGGCCTGACCGCGGTTCTCGAAGGGGAACACCTGCTCGATGCCGGGCAGCGCCGAGAGGGCCTCGGTGCGGTGGGCCCACGCCTCGACGACCGTGCGGGCACGCGACTCGCTGAGGTCGGCGAACGAGCCCTCGTGCTCGGGGCTGAAGCAGACGACCTCGCAGCGGCCGACGCTGCGCCGGGTGCGGCCCATGCCGAGACGGGCGAGGTCGTCGACGCCCTCGGGGGCCTCGTCGTCGGTGAGGAGGGGCCCGAACGAGGGCGACCGGTTCTCGAACACCGCGACGTCGTACATGTCGGGGATCTCGGAGGGGTTGGCGGCCGTCGCCGGCGCGAGCGGGTCGAGCTCGGCCGGGGGCAGGAACACCCGGTTCTGGCGGGAGGCCGCGATCGACACCCAGTCGCCGGTGAGGACGTCCTGACGCATCGTCGCGGTGTCGGGGCGGGGGTCGAGCACGCGCGCGTCGGCCCGGCGGTCCGGCCCGAGGGCGGTGTCGGCGTCGTCGAAGTAGATGAGCTCGCGCCCGTCGGCGAGCACCGTGGTGCGGGTGGCGATCGACGCCATGGGGGAGCCTCCTCGATCGTGCTTCGCGCAGCGGGATTTGCATTTGCGAAAGCACCTGAAAGCATACGAAAATGACGGGGTGAACGCCAACCCGAACGACGAGCAGCTTCCGGGCGAGCGACGTCGCGACCGCATCGCCGATCTCGTCGGCCGTCGCGGGTTCGTGCGCACCGCCGAGCTCGCCCGCGAGTTCCGGCTGTCGGAGGTCACGATCCGCACGGATCTCGAGAGTCTCGCGTCCGACGGTCTGCTGTCGAGGGTGCACGGGGGTGCGCTGTCGCTCGACCGGCCGGTCGTCGAGCGCCCGTTCGAAGAAGAGAGCTCGGTGGGCATCGAGGCCAAGCGGGCGATCGGGGTGACCGCCGCCTCCCTGGTGCGATCGGGCGACTGCGTCGTCATCGACGTCGGCACGACGACGACCCAGATCGCCCTGGCGCTGCTCGAGCGCGACGAGCTGCACGACGTCGTCGTCGTCACGAACGGGCTGACGATCGCGCTCGCCCTCGAGCAGGCGGTGCCGCGCTTCACCGTCATCGTGTCGGGCGGCACGCTGCGGCCCCTGCAGCACTCGCTCGTCAATCCGCTGGCGACGAGCGTCTTCGCGAACATCACCGCCGACGTCGCCTTCATCGGCTGCACCGGCGTCGACACCGCGCACGGCGCCACCAACGTGAACCTCCCCGAGACCGACCTCAAGCGCCTGATGACGCAGACCGCCCGGCGCTCGTACCTCGTGGCGGACGGCGCGAAGCTGGGCGAGGCGCATCTGGGCGTCATCGCCCCGCTCGGCACGTTCGAGGCGCTGGTGACCGCGGCGGCGGAGCCCGAGCACGTGGCGGGACTCCGGGCCTCGGGTCTGACGGTGATCGAGGCCGATCGAGACGACGACCGACTCGAACCCGAGCGGGCGGGCCCGCATCGTGCCGATCCCGGCCGGGCGCACGACGACGACACCGAGCAAGCTGGCGACACAGGAGGCGCGACATGAGCGACGCATCGACCGAGAGCCGTACGACGGGCCGGCCCCATCCGCCGACGGGTGCGCAGTACCGTCTGGCGCTCGACGAGGCCGGGCACGAGGTCTCGGCGATCGTGACCGAGGTGGCGGCGGGCATCCGCGCGCTGTCGGTCGACGGGCATGCGCTGACCGAGACGTTCGCCGAGCACGAGACCCCGCCGTCGGCGTGCGGCATCGTGCTGTTCCCCTGGCCGAACCGGGTCGACGGCGGCCGGTGGCTGCTCGACGGGGTCGAGCAGCGACTCGACATCACCGAGGTCGCGAAGGGCAACGCCAGTCACGGCCTCCTGAGGTACACCGCCTACCGGCCGGTCGAGGTCGAGCGTCATGCGGTCACCCTCGGAGCGACCGTCCATCCGCAGCACGGCTACCCGTTCCAGCTCGACACGACCGTGCGGCACGAGCTGGTGAGCGACGGCATGGTCGTGACGCACACGGTGACCAACGTCGGTCGCGGACGCGCCCCCTTCGCGGTGGGCGCGCATCCCTTCCTCCGGGTGGGCGACCACGACGTCGCGACGCTGCGGGTCACCCTCGATGCGGCGACCCGTTACGAGGTGGACGAGCGGAGCATCCCGACGGGCACGACGCCGGTGGCCGGAACGTCGTACGACCTCTCGGGCGGGCCGCTCGTCGGCGACCTCGACATCGACGCCGGCTACCGCGACGTCGCGCCCGACGCCGAGGGCATCCGACGGACCCGTCTCACGGCACCCGACGGCTGCACGACCGAGCTCTGGCAGGACGCTGCGTTCCCGTACGTCCAGGTGTTCACGCCCCGCAACTTCCCGCGCGGCGGCGTCACCGGTCTGGCGGTCGCGGCCGAGCCCATGACGGCCCCGGCCAACGCGCTGGCGACCGGCGAGGGGCTCGTCTGGCTCGACGAGGGCGACACCTGGTCGGCCCGGTGGGGCATTCGGCGGACCCGGGGCTGACCCCGGTCGAGTCGATTCTGTCCTTTATGCGCAGTCTGGCCGTAAGGATTCCTCTGCATCGGAAATCGCGATAGCGTGTTGGCGTCCGGCTGGTTACCGGACGACAGTCGCCCGGCATCGCTGGTGGTCGCTCTTTTCCTGATCCGAATGGCGACCCCGCACGCCTGGTGCATCGTGCCCCTGGTCTCGACGCTCGCGCTGGGACCGGGGGTGCGGTCTGTCGAGCCGTGCGAGGCGACGCGCGCACGGCGACCGATGTCGATCCGACGGCGGGATGGTGGGCCCCATGGGGCTCGAACCCATGACCCGCGGATTAAAAGTCCGATGCTCTACCAACTGAGCTAGAGGCCCTCGGCGTCAACAATACGGGATCGCACACGCCGTCGCCGCCTGGTCGCCCTCCGGGTCCGCGGGCCCGGCGAGCGGCATCTCGACCGGGTGTCAGGGGTCGCGCCTATCGTTGACGCGATGTCCAGAGACTTTCACCGCCCCACCCAGTTCTCCGGCGCCGAGTTCGAGGCCTTCCAGGGCGGAGACGACCCGGCGACGATCAACCGCGTCGCCCACGAGTCGGCCGCGGCCCTCGTCGCGCGCGTCAAGAACGACCCGTCGCCCGAGATCCTCGATCGCCTCGTCACCTACACCGATCTGCACGGCATCGACGCGGTCGCCGAGCTGTGGGCCCATGCCGGCGCCCACACGCTGCCGGGCGCCCTGTGGCGCATCTACCTCGTGCGCGCGGTCATCCGGCAGAACCCGGCGGACATCACGTTCCTGTTCGAGCGCGGGGTCGAGACGTCGTCGACGATCGACCCGGTCGTGGCGGGGGCGCCGGCGCCGGCCAGCCCCGAAGAGATCCTCGAGCTCGCCGACCTCATCCTGCGGGGGGTCTTCGTGGGCGACTTCGCGACCGCGCTCGAGCGCGGCGCCGCGTTCTGCCGACTGGCCTCGGCCGGGGCGACGAGCCTCGCCGACGACCACGACTCCATCGGCTCGGATCACGCCTCCGACCTGACCCGCCGGGCCCTCCGCCTCTCCGAGCTCGGTGTCGATCTCGTCGCCTGCGCGCACCTCTGGCGCTCCGAGAGCCTCGACTGACCCCTGCCTCGCGCTGCCCGCCCGACGCAAGCCGTCAGACGGATCCTGTCGCCGATTTCGCACCCGGCGAACGCCGAGGCGAGCACACGATCCAGCGGGTAACATCGATCCTCGTCGGGCCGCAGTAACCCCGGGCTCCAAATTTAGCCGCTTCGAGCGGCCTCGCGCCGAGAGGCGTTTCTGCGGCCCGGCACCCTCGTCTCAGGACCGACGGGGCTCGCCGTCTCCGCCGCGTCAGGGCTCGCCGTCCCCGCCCCGTCAGGGCTCACCGTCTCCGCCACGGATGATGTGCTCCGAGACGACGCGCTCACGCGTCCGCCGCCGTGGCTCACCGGGTGTCGATCACAGATCCGCCCAATCCGCGTGCGAGCTCGTGCCGAACCATAGACGTGAGGGAACGAGCTTCCCCCGCCGGTCGGGTTCTCCCTAAGTCCCGGTCGGTGGTCCGCTCCCTCCGCGGGGCCTCCGGCGTTCTTACCATCCCAGACGGTCCGCTCCGCGGGGGGACGGTCACCTCCCACGCTGCCCGGCGTGAGTGCACGGACCGTGGGCCGACCAGGCCCGCACGACTCGGATCCGGATCGCGATCACGTTGCGATCCACCCGATGAGACGAATACGGAGGTGAACCCTGACATGCTGAAGCTCGTGACCCGAGACACCGAGATGCCCGAGGCTGCGACGCCGTCGACGCCTGATGAGCTGCTGCACAGGGTCGCCGGCGGAGACCAGGTCGCCTTCGCCGAACTGTACGACCAGACGGCGCCCCGGGTGCTGGGTCTGATCAAGCGCCTCCTGAAAGACCACTCGCAGTCCGAGGAGGTCGCCCAAGAGGTGTTCCTCGAGATCTGGCAGACCGCCGCACGGTTCGACACGACGCGCGGCAGCGCTGCGAGCTGGATGCTCACCATGGCCCACCGACGGGCCGTCGACCGCGTCCGCGCCTCCCAGGCCGGCCGCGATCGCGACCTGCGCATCGGCGTCCGCGACATGTCGCCCGAATTCGACTCGGTCACCGAGTCGGTCGAGATCCGCATCGAGCACGAGCGGGTCGAACGGGCGCTGGCGCGACTGACCGAGCTCCAACGACAAGCCGTGCAGCTCGCCTACTACGGCGGCTACAGCCACAGCGAGGTGGCGACCATGCTGGGGGTGCCGATCGGCACCGTCAAGACACGACTCCGCGACGGAATGATCCGACTTCGCGACGAGATGGGGGTTGCCTCATGACGAACCGCGACGAACCGACCGGCACCGATGGTGTCGGCGACGCGCCCGAGAACCTCTCCGGCGCCTACGTGCTCGACGCTCTGACCGACGACGAGCGTCACACCTTCGAGGAGTTCCTCGAGGGGTCAACAGACATGCAGAGAGAAGTGGCCGAATTGCGCGAGACAGCACTGTTGCTCGCTCACGCGGCACCGCCGGTGACACCTTCGGCCGAGCTGCGGAGCTCGCTCCTCGAGAAGATCGCCCGTACGGCGCAGCTGCCCCCGCAGCAGATCGTCGCCCCCGAGACCGCAGGAGGCGCGGGTGACGACCACGAGCGGGTCGCCCCCCAGCGTCGTCCCGTCCCCGAGATGGAGCCGAGCGAGACCGAGGCGCGGGTGCTGCGTCCGACCGGCGCCGCCGAGCGTCGGTGGTTCACCCGTCCCGCCGCCATCCTCGGTGCCGCAGCCGCGGCAGCGGCCCTGTTCTTCGGCGGTGGCGCCGTCATCTCGGCCGTCAGCGGTCCGGGTCAGTCCCAGGAGGCCACCGCGTCGGCTCTCGACGAGATCTACGCGGCTCCCGACTTCCAGCGCGCCGTCGCCGACGTCAGCACCGGCGGCACCGCCACCCTCGTCTGGTCGAACGAGCTGCAGCGCAGCGCGATCGTGGCCGACGGTCTGACGTCGCTGCCGGGTGACCGCACCTACGAGCTCTGGTACATCGGCGACGACGGCGCGGTCCCGGCCGGCACGTTCGACACGACGACCGACTCCGCCGTCACCCAGGTGCTGAAGGGCGAGATGTCGCCCGGCGACGTCGTCGGCATCACCGTCGAGCCGGTCGGCGGATCCGACCAGCCGACGACCGATCCGATCGTCGCCCTGCCGAGCGCGTGACGACGAGACGATCGACCGGCCGCACCACCTGAACCACCCAGCACTGCCAGAACCGCCCCGTCGCGCGAGCGACGGGGCGGTTCTGCGTGACGCGACCACCGAGACGACGGGAGGCGCCCCACCTGCCGGTGGGGCGCCTCCTCGGCTCAGCGGGCTCGGATCAACCGAAGCGACCCGAGACGTAGTCCTCGGTCGCCTGGACGCTGGGCTTCGAGAACATCGTCGCGGTGTCGTCGTACTCGATGAGCTTGCCGGGCTTGCCCGTGCCGGCGATGTTGAAGAAGGCCGTCTTGTCGCTGACGCGGCTGGCCTGCTGCATGTTGTGGGTCACGATGACGATCGTGTACTCCTGCTTGAGCTCCTCGATGAGGTCCTCGATGGCGAGGGTCGAGATCGGGTCGAGGGCCGAGCAGGGCTCGTCCATCAGGACGACGTCGGGCGAGACCGCGATGGCGCGCGCGATGCAGAGACGCTGCTGCTGGCCGCCCGAGAGACCCGAGCCGGGCTTGTCGAGGCGGTCCTTGACCTCGTTCCACAGGTTGGCCCCCTGCAGCGACTTCTCGACGAGGGATTCCTGGTCGCCCTTGGACATGCGGCGGTTGTTGAGCCGCACGCCGGCCAGCACGTTGTCGCGGATGCTCATCGTGGGGAACGGGTTCGGGCGCTGGAACACCATGCCGACCTGGCGGCGGACGAGCACGGGGTCGACGCCGGGGCTGTAGAGGTCGTTGCCGTCGATCAGCACCTCGCCGTCGACGTACGCGCCGGGGATGACCTCGTGCATGCGGTTCAGCGTGCGGAGGAAGGTCGACTTGCCGCAGCCGGACGGGCCGATGAACGCCGTGACCGTGCGGGGCTCGATGGTGATGTTGACGTCTTCGACGGCCTTGAACTTGCTGTAGAAGACGTTGAGGTCGCGGACCTCGATGCGCTTGGACATGGTTCCTCCGGGTGGTTCCTGGCCTAGCGGCCGAGCTTGGGGGCGAAGAGTCGGGCGATCAGTCGGGCGAGCAGGTTCAGCGCCATGACGATCAGGATGAGGGTGAGCGCCGAGGCCCACGCACGGTCGATGTACGCGGCCGCGTCGGTGCCCTGGCTCACATACGAGCTGTAGGCGAAGACGGGCAGCGACTGCATGCGTCCGTCGAAGAGGTTGTAGTTCATGCTCGCCGTGAAGCCCGCGGTGATGAGCAGCGGGGCGGTCTCGCCGATGATGCGCGCGATGGCGAGCATGACGCCGGTCGTGATCCCGGCGATCGAGGTGGGCAGGACGACCTTGAGGATCGTCAGCCACTTCGGCACGCCGAGCGCGTACGCCGCTTCGCGCAGCTCGTTCGGGACGAGCTTCAGCATCTCCTCCGTGCTGCGCACGACCACGGGGATCATCAGCACGGCCAGGGCCACCGAGCCGGCGGCGCCCATCCGGACGCCCTCGCCGAAGAAGATGACGAACAGGGCGTAGGCGAACAGGCCGGCCACGATCGACGGGATGCCGGTCATGACGTCGACGAAGAACGTGATCGCGCGGGCCAGACGGCCCGTGCCGTACTCGACGAGGTAGATGGCCGTCAGCAGGCCGATCGGCACCGAGATGACGGCGGCGAACGCGGTGATGAGCACGGTGCCCGTGATGGCGTGCAGACCGCCGCCGCCCGCGCCGACCACGTTGCGCATCGACTGGCTGAAGAAGTCGGCGTCGAAGCGGCCCGACCCCGCGGTGACGACCGTGATGAGCAGCGACACGAGCGGCACGAGCGCGATGATGAAGGCGGCGCCGACGAGGGTCGTGACGACGCGGTCCTTCGCGCGGCGGACGCCCTCGACCTGCAGGGCGACGACGAAGACGAGGGCGGCGTAGAGGACCGTCCCGAGGATGATCGCGGGCACCCAGTTGAAGCCCTCGGTGACGCCGGCGGCCTGCAGCAGGGCGAAGACGACGCCCATGATGACCCAGCTGCCGAGCAGGATGACCAGCGGGGCGAACCTGGGCAGGCGACCGGTCGTCAGCGTGTTGACGGCCTGGCTCTCGCGACGCACGCCGCTCGCGGTGGGGGTGGTGGTCGTGGCCATCAGTTCGCTCCCGAGAAGGCCTTGCGGCGGTTGATGACGAAGCGCGCGATCGAGTTGACGATCAGGGTGATGACGAACAGCACGAGGCCGGTCGCGATGAGGGTGTTGATGCCGATGTCGTGCGCCTCGGGGAACCGCAGGGCGATGTTGGCCGCGATGGTCGACGAGTTCGTCGAGGTCAGGATGGCCGGGTTGATCACCAGCGCGGGCGACAGCACGAGGGCCACGGCCATCGTCTCGCCGAGCGCGCGACCGAGTCCGAGCATGGCGGCCGAGATGATGCCCGGGCGGCCGAAGGGCAGCACGGCGATCTGGATCATCTCGAAGCGCGTCGCGCCGAGGGCCAGCGCCGCCTCTTCGTGCAGCACGGGGGTCTGGAGGAACACCTCGCGGCTGAGCGCGGTGATGATCGGCAGGATCATGACGGCCAGGACGATGGAGGCGGTGAGCAGCGTCCGTCCCGTGCCCGACACCGGCCCGGCGAACAGCGGGAACCAGCCGAAGGTGTCGACCAGCCAGGTGTAGAACGGCTGGATCGCGGGGGCGAGCACGATGCTGCCCCACAGTCCGAAGACGACCGACGGCACGGCGGCGAGCAGGTCGATGATGTAGCCGAGGCCCTGGGCGAGGCGACGGGGCGCGTAGTGCGAGATGAAGAGCGCGATGCCGATGGCGACGGGCAGCGCCATGAGCAGGGCGAGGGCCGCGGCGTAGACCGTTCCGAAGGCCAGAGGGCCGACGTACTGCCAGAACGAGTCGGGGAACCCGGACAGCGAGATGTCCTCGGGGTCCGCGGTCAGAGCCGGGATGCTCTGCACGACGAGGAACAGCGCGACGGCGGCGAGGATCGCGAGGATCAGCCCGCCGGCGACGATCGTGCTGCCCGAGAAGATCCGATCGGCGGGACGACGCCGGGGTCGTGGCGCGTGGGGAGGCGCCGAGGTCGTAGCGGGGGCGGTCATCGGACGGATCCTCCGGGTGATCGGTGTTCGAGTCGAGCGGGGCGGTTCAGGCCGACGGCCCGGGAACGCACTCGGTGCGTCCCCGGGCCAGTCGTGTGCAGCGGGTGCTACTTGATGAGCTCGATGGCGCCGGCGACCTGGGTCGACAGCGTGCTCGAGATCGGGGCCGAGCCGGCCGCGTCGGCGGCGACCTTCTGGCCCTCGTCGCTGGTGACGTAGCTGAGGTACGACTTCACGAGCTCGCCCTGCTCGGCGTCCTCGTAGGACTCGCAGGCGATCAGGTAGCTGACGAGCACGATCGGGTAGACGCCGGCGGCGTCGGTGGTGCGGTCGATCGCGATGGCGATGTCGCCCTCGGTGCGGCCCTCCTCCTCCGGCGACTCGTCGACGATCGCGGCGGCGGCCTCGGGGGAGAACGAGACGAACTCGTCGCCGACCTTGACCTTGACGACGCCCAGGTCGCCGGCGCGGGAGGCGTCGGCGTAGCCGATGGTGCCGGTGCCGTTGCCGACCGCGTCGATCACGCCCGAGGTGCCGGTGGCGCCCTCGCCGTCGGTGGTGGGCCAGACGCCGTCGGCCTCGGTCGTCCACACGTCGGGTGCGGTCTTGTTCAGGTAGTCCGTGAAGTTCTCGGTGGTGCCCGAGTCGTCGGCGCGGTGCACGGCCGTGATGGGCGTGCTGGGCAGGTCGACGCCGGGGTTGTCGGCGGCGATCTCGTCGGCGTCCCAGCTGGTGATCGACAGGTTGAAGATGCCGGCGATCGTGGCGGGCGACAGGTTCAGCTCGGTGATGCCGTCGAGGTTGAAGACGACGGCGATGGGCGAGACGTACGCGGGGAGCTCGACGATGCCGGTGTCGGGCGTGCAGCCCGCGAAGGTGCTCGACGAGATCTCGTCGGTGGTGAAGGGGCGGTCGGAACCGGCGAACGCCGCCGCGCCCGAGATGAAGCTCTCGCGGCCGCCGCCGGAGCCCTGGGGGTCGTAGTTGACCGTGACGCCCTCGTTGGCCGTCTGGTAGCCGGCGACCCAGGCCTCCTGAGCAGCCTGCTGCGACGACGCGCCGATGCCCGAGATCGTGCCGGAGAGGTCCGAGCCGCCCTCGGAGCCACCGGCGGAACCGCCTTCGTTGGTGGCGCAGGAGGCGAGGAGCATGGTGCCGACCGCTGCGATGGCGACGAGGCTGCCGGTGCGCTTGAGATTCAAGTGTGAGGTCCTTTGCGGGGTGGTGGTGACTGCAAGGGGCCGCTTTCCGGCCCCGGCGCGACGTTACGTCGGCTGGTTGACCACGGTCGCCCGTCTCGGTGAACGGCAGGTGAACGACGGGCCAACATCGGCACCGCCGACAGCCCGTCGCGAGCACCTCGGGTAGGGGGCCTCGAAGCGGCGCCCGCCCGGCACCTCCGCGAGCCGTGCAGCACCGATGCCGCGCACCCCGTCGGCGGCCCCGCCCACCCCGGCGCGGGACCGGGTCAGGCCACCGGGCCGTGCGTCTCGACGGCCACGAGCGACGCGTCGTCGGTCGAGACGTGCAGCACCGTGTACTCGCCGGTCGACAACGAGGAGGCGCGGCGCAGGTCGAGCCGGTCGCCACCCTTGGTCGCGAGGGCGATCTGGCGGATCAGCTCGGGCAGCACGGGACCGTGGCTGCAGAGCACCGCGGTCGTCCGCTTCTTGAGTCGTTTCGCGACCACGCCCTGGACGTCGTCCGACCCGCGCTCGAAGCTGTCCTGGCTGATGGCGTCCGTCTGCTTCACCCCGACCCTGGTCAGGGCCGACAGCGGCTCGAGCGTGGCGAGGCAGCGGGCCGCCGTGCTGCTGACGATGCGCTGCGGCGCCCAGGCGGCGATGCCGGGCGCGATCGACTTGGCCTGTCGGCGACCGGCGGGCAGCAGGGGTCGTGTGGCGTCCGAGCCGCTCCAGTCGCCGGGGGCGGTGGTCTTGGCGTGCCGCAGCGCGACGAGTGCGAAGGTGCGGGCGCGCTTCGTGGCGACCCGATCCGCGAAGCGGGCGAGCACGTCGGCGTCGCGTTCGTAGGTCAGCTTGGCCCGGGCCTTGTCGAGGCCGACCCACTCGATCGCGCCGACCTCGCTGTTCGGGGTGAAGTCGCCGGCGGCGACGAAGGCCTCGTCGGTGACCTCGGCGGCCCAGTAGTGCACGATCTTGTCGCGGCCCCCGGGCATGACGTACTCGACGTGTCCGAGCGGCGCCCCGAGCGCGACCCGGTAGCCGGTCTCCTCGCGGATCTCGCGGACGGCCGCCTGCGGCGTCGATTCGCCGGGGTCGACCTTGCCCTTGGGCAGCGAGACGTCGCCGTGGTGGTCGCGGTGGATGAGCAGGACGCGCGCCTTGCCGTCGACGAACCGGAACAGGACGGCGCCGGCGGCGACGACGGTCGTCGGCGTGATGGTCACCGGCTGCTCCGCTTCCGCTGGTTGATCTGCTTCATGAGGGCGTTCTGCAGGTCGATCAGGGGCTTGCCCGTCTCGTCGCGCGAGTGACGCGTCCACGTGCCGTCGGCCTCGAGCCACCAGGAGGCGGTCTCGTCGCTCATGGCGCTCTCGAAGAGCGAGGCGACCTCGTCGAGGTGGTTCTGCTGGGTGAGTCGGACGAGCGCCTCGATGCGGCGGTCGAGGTTGCGGTGCATCATGTCGGCGCTGCCGATGAAGAGCTGCGGGTCGCCGTCGTTCGCGAACCAGAAGAGCCTCGAGTGCTCGAGGTAGCGCCCGAGGATGGAGCGCACCCGGATGGTCTCGCTGAGACCGGGCTGACCCGGCTTGATCGTGCAGATGCCGCGCACCCAGACGTCGACGGGCACCCCGGCCTGGCTGGCCTTGTAGAGGGCGTCGATGATCTGCTCGTCGACGATGGAGTTGATCTTGATCTTGATGCCCGAGGGGCGACCGGCCTGAGCGTTCTCGATCTCGTTCTGGATCTGCTTGAGCAGACCGCGGCGCAGATAGCGCGGGGCGACGAGCAGACGCTTGAACTTCTTCTCGATGGCGTAGCCGGAGAGCTCGTTGAACAGCCGCGTCAGATCCTTTCCGACCTGGTCGTCGGAGGTGAACAGCCCCATGTCCTCGTAGATGCGGCTGGTCTTCGGGTTGTAGTTGCCCGTGCCGATGTGCGTGTAGTGCTTCAGCGTGCCCTTCTCCTGGCGGATGACCAGGGCGAGCTTGCAGTGGGTCTTCAGACCGACGAGGCCGTAGACGACGTGCACGCCGGCCTTCTCGAGCTTGCGGGCCCAGGTGATGTTGTTCTGCTCGTCGAACCGGGCCTTGACCTCGACCAGCGCGAGCACCTGCTTGCCCGACTCGGCGGCGTCGATGAGAGCCTCGATGATCGGCGAGTCGCCGCTCGTGCGGTAGAGGGTCTGCTTGATGGCGAGCACGTTCGGGTCGGCCGCCGCCTGCTCGAGGAACGCCTGCACGCTGGTCGCGAACGATTCGTACGGGTGGTGCACGAGGACGTCCTGACGGGCGATGCTCGCGAACATGTCGGGCTTCATGTTCGGCTCGGTCGGCTGCAGCTGAACGGCCGTCGTCGGCAGGTGCTTCGGGTACTTGAGGTCGGGGCGCGACATCTTGGTGATCTCGAACAGGCCGGTCAGGTCGAGCGGGGCCGGCAGCTTGTAGACCTCCTGATCGGTCACGTCGAGTTCGCGGATCAGCAGCTCGAGGGTGACCGGATCCATGTCGTCGGTGATCTCGAGACGGATCGGCGGACCGAAGCGGCGACGCAGCAGCTCCCGCTCGAGGGCCTGGATGAGGTTCTCGGATTCGTCCTCGTCGACCTCGACGTCCTCGTTGCGGGTGACGCGGAAGACGTGGTGCTCGACGACCTCCATGCCCGGGAAGAGGTCTTGGAGGTGGTTCGCGATGAGGTCCTCCAGGGGGATGAACCGCACGCGCCCCGACTCGTCGTCGGGCAGCTGCACGAAGCGCGGCAGCATCTGCGGCACCTTGAGACGGGCGAACTCCTGTCGCATGGTCTTGGGGTTGCGCACCCGCACCGAGAGGTTGAGCGAGAGCCCCGAGATGTAGGGGAACGGGTGGGCCGGGTCGACGGCCAGCGGCATGAGCACGGGGAAGATCTGCTCGGTGAAGATCTCGCGCATGCGGACCCGGTCGGCCTCTTCGAGGTCGGACCACTTCTCGACGTGGATGCCGGCCTCGTCGAGGTCGGGCTTGACGATGTCGAGGAACGCGCGCGCGTGGCGCTCCTGCAGCTCGTGCGCCTTCTTGTTGATGTCGGCGAGGACCTCGGTGGGGCCGCGGCCGACGTTCGTCGGCACGGCCAGGCCCGTCGCGATGCGGCGCTTCAGGCCGGCCACGCGCACCATGAAGAACTCGTCGAGGTTGCTGGCGAAGATCGCCAGGAAGTTCGCCCGTTCGAGCAGCGGCGTGGCCGGGTCTTCGGCGAGCTCGAGCACCCGCTGGTTGAAGGCGAGCCAGCTCAGCTCCCGATCGAGGTACCGCTCGGCGGGGAGGGTGCCGTCTTCGAAGCTGACGATCTCGTCGAAGTCGTCGAGGAAGTCGGGGGTGACGCCGGCGCCGTCGACTCGGGGTTCGCTGTCCATCGTCCTATCGTGCCACCGCCCGGGCCCCT
>Ga0265780_10002303_pt1 | contig 26050 bp, 26 predicted proteins | sample P1T30metagenome_FD_192432 | JGI IMG/M metagenome (GOLD analysis project Ga0265780, IMG submission 192432) | Plant litter microbial communities from East Loma Ridge, Irvine, California - P1 T30 | ecosystem: Environmental > Terrestrial > Plant litter > Unclassified | place: USA: California...
TCGGCTGGCACCTCCTGGCGGGTGGACGAGACCTACGTCAGGATCCGCGGCCAGTGGGCTTATCTCTACCGGGCTGTCGACTCGGCCGGCAATACCGTCGACTTCCGGCTCAGCCCGCGGCGCAACGTCGCTTCGGCCAAGGCATTCTTTCGTAAAGCCATACGTTCTCAAGGCCGGTCACCCGAGACTATTACGCTGGACGGTTATGCCGCTTCCCACCGTGCCGTTCGCGAACTTCAAGAGTAGGGACGTCTTCCTGACTTGACGAAGCTTCGCTCGTCAAAATATCTGAACAATCTGATCGAGCAGGACCATCGCAATGTCAAATCCAGACTTGGACCGATGCTGGGTTTGAAAAGCTTTACTTCCGCTACCACAACAATACAAGGTATTGAGCTCATGCATCGCATTCGCAAAGGGCAGTTCGACCTACGAGGTCTGGGAACTCAGGGGCAAACTCCCTCTGAAATCTGGGCAGCTGTTCTGGCTGCGTGAACTCAGCCGGCGCGCCGGCAGGTTAGCGTGCCTTTGTCCATAATTTGCACCAGAGCCGCTTACCTTCTGGCTGAGGCATATAACGACGCCTTGGACGAGGGAGAATCGTAGGCCCGGATCTATCGATAATTCAGACAAAATTTAGCAGAAAAAGTTATTTCGACGGATCATTGGCAGTGTCTAGTACAACAGGCTGTCCATCCTCAAGCAGCGTGCTGCTGTCATACACGATAGTTGAGTTGCCTCCTATCTTCGGCAGTTCCAGCGTAATCCGGTCGCCGTCCTGTATGAACCGCCCCGTTGGCGAGCAGGTACCGAATAGCGGGGTTGGTTTGACGCCTTGACGATCCGCGAGTATGAAATAGAACAGAGTTTCGCAACTATTTCCACGCCCGCCACTGCTAGCCATTAGCACGGCTTCACGCTCTCCCGAGAGTTTAAATACCCTCACTGCAAATTGCCATTGCGCGTCCTCGCCCTCGGATAACGGTTCTCCGTTTAGAGCCATGACTTCACGGCCATCTGGCAGAGCCATTTTGGCAAGCACGCCGGCTGTGATAGTGAGCGGCCCTATGACGTCAGGAGAATTGCTATCAAACGGACCGAGTTCTGATGCTGCTGGTCGAACTGGCTCGTCTGGCAACGCTGGAGCCCGCACTGGAGGAGGATTGAAACATTGGTCTAAACTGGAAAAATGTGCCTGTATCTCCCCTTCGCGTGCAAAAGCGGACTCATTGAATTCGACTTCCATGCTTGACAGGACGGTGCGCATGAAGATGTTCGGCTTAAGATCCTCAAGATGTTCTACCTTTGCCTCCAGCAACGCAAGGGCTTGGTCGTAGGCGGCACGATCGCGGCATTCGACAATCCTGTCTTCAAGTTTTTCAAAACGTTCGATATTAGCTTCCAACTGAGCCACTGCAAGATCCACCATCATTACGCGGCACCGGACAGAATGATCGCCAAAGCATTGCTGTCGATATTCGGCCTGTTGTAATTGGTAGCTGGTCTCTTTACTGCACCCTGCTACCAGCGCGACAGCAGCTAGCATTATAAGAATGTATATTCTCAATTCGCTTGCCATTTTAACGATTACGGCTGTTACCAAAAACCAACAGGGCAATTACTGCAACCATTATGATGCCGCCGACGAGCGCACCAAGAGCGGGGAAAATTGTTGCAGGCCACACAACGCCCTGACCCAGATTATAAAAAAACCCGCGGCCTCTATACGGACCAAACAGCCATCCATAAACACTGAAGAGTAGAGCGATTCCACAATAAGTAAAAATGGCCTTTTGTTTGAATGTCATGTATTACTCCACTAACGATAATATGATTAAATTGCCAATCGGGGTATTATTTTGGTCGATGGCTAGAAGGTTTGCTGCCTTTTAGCCGTCCGATTGTCGCAGACTGATGGACAAAGGATATTGCGCAGCATTGGCATCCTAAGACGTTTCCAAAGTTGCATTATCACCGAGAAACAAAAGTATCGCAATGTACACTGGGCGACAGTAGGCACCTGCAGCGACAGGCCTCTAGGTGACAAGCACGAGAACCCCGTCGCACGGGTTGCTGCCAGCAACGTAGGCTCGTATACCCATGGTCGAGCGATAAGAAAAAGTGCTCGTCTGTTTTTCAAGTCCAGCCACGTTCGCAGGGGGAATCCCACACGCTGGCACATCGACCGTGCGCGCTAGGGCTTCAACCACGTCACCATAGCGTGTGACATAGCCGAGGGTTCCAAACTTATGCTTGGACCGGTCGAACAGGCTGCGCTCGAAGCGCTTGCGAAACGAGACGTGAATGGTGTGGATTAGCGCGGCCGGAACTGGGCTTGTAAATTTCGGTAACACCATTGTCACAGTAGAGCGCCAGGGCTGGCCGGAGATTGAGGGCAAACATGATCGCCGCTGAGGTATCGAATTTGCGCGACAGCTTCACAAGCGCAGCGCGCAGCGGCTCTGGTGCAAATTATGGACAAAGGTACGCCAACCTGCCGGTGCGCCGGCTGAGTTTACGCAGCCAGAACAGCTGCCCAGATTTCGGACGGAGTTTGCCCCTGAGTTCCCAGGCCTCGTAAGTCGAACTGCCCTTTGTGAATGCGATGCATGGGCTCAATACCTTGTATTGTCGTGGTAGCGGAAGTGAAGCTTTTCAAACCCAGCATCGGTCCAAGTCTGGATTTGACATTGCGATGGTCCTGTCGATCAGATTGTTCAGATATTTTGACGAGCGAAGCTTCGTCAAGTCAGGAAGACGTCCCTGCTCTTGAAGTTCGCGAACGGCACGGTGGGAAGTGGCATAACCGTCCAGCGTAATAGTCTCGGGTAACCGGCCTTGAGAACGTATGGCTTTACGAAAGAATGCCTTGGCCGAAGCGACGTTGCGCCGCGGGCTGAGCCGGAAGTCGACGGTATTGGTGGCCGAGTCGACAGCCCGGTAGAGATAAGCCCACTGGGCGCGGATCCTGACGTAGGTCTCGTCCACCCGCCAGGAGGTGCCAGCGGACGTCGCGAAGCGGCTCCAGCGTTTGTCGAACTCCGGTGCGTACCGCTGAACCCAACGCAGGATTGTCGTGTGAGCGATCGGCATGCCTCGCTCAGCCATCATCTCGACCAGGTCTCGGTACGACAGCTTATAACGCAGGTACCAGCGCACGGAAAGGATGATGACCTCTTGTTCGAAGTGTCGGCCCTTGAACAGGTCGCTCGTGCTCGCGTGACTACGCATGTTAGGCAAAGGCCGTCATTCTAGTTGAGCTGCAGGTTTGCACCAGAGCCCTAGCCTTCACCAGAAAGGAGGAAGGTTTTACTCTAACAACAATTCTTGACTGCTCACAGCGTTAATAATTAAGCCGGCCGGTAAGGGCAACGGCAAGACACTGTCTCCGGGGAGAGCGCTGTGGCAAACAAGCCGACTGTATCTATCTTGTAACTTGCTTGCAAATTGATTAGCTGTCAATATTTGTGCTGAACACTTGATTTTTTTCCATCTTCTACCGCCACTCGCCCGCCGTGAACAAATACTTGATCGTCTTTATACTTTCTTTTACCTGCGCGCTCCATGCTGGAGCTGTTGAGGAGCAGGGCGCCGTATGGAAACGCACAGCTAAGTTTCGCTCGTTGAGCTCGGCAGAACAGTCAACTCTAATCAAACTGTACAACGTAAAAATCGAGGAAGTTGCCGACGACTACCGCGCCAAGCTACCAGCGCCCATGAGCATTGAACGCGACCGAGCCGTGACCGGCATTTCACGTTGTGTAGTCGACTCGGTGTTGCTCCAACAAATGCAGAAGGACCCAGAAAGCGCAGCAGCGGAGGCAGCCGCGAAACGCTATCTCGATAGCTGCGGAGCAGCCCAAGGGGATCGCTTTATTGCTGTGGAGTGGCGAGGCGCACACAAGGTCAGCGCGCTGGCGTACCTGCTCGACTATAAAGAGCTACTGGGCACAACGGTTGCCGTTAAGGGTTCGCTGCTGCACCGTGGCCAGTTGACGCTGTTACATCCGCCCGGCAGGCCAGACGCCTATATCGTCGTAGATATCGACGAGCTCTCGCGAGACGAGCGCGAGCGCATTTTGCTCGATTGCGCAAGCGGATGTCAGATGGAAGTCTATGGGAAGGTAGGTAACATCGTCGGGCAAAAAGGACTGGCTGCAATTAGAATCCGTTAGCGTGCGCTGCTGCCAGCTTGGCATCCTTACTTTTATTCAAATTAAGTCTCCCTAACAAAACCCTTTCCGTGCTGGGATGTCAACGACCTCATGCACTGAGCCATTCCGAACCTCTGCAACCGGCCAGGAGCGGACCTTTCGCCCCATGGTTAGAAACCAGCAGATACGCCTACGCTTCAAATAGAAAGTCTTACCAACTCTTCAACTTAAAGGTCCTTCTGATGCAAAAAAATATTTTTGGAACCTGAGTCACGCGAGCAGATTTTGGCAGACCTCTCGGAACATAGAAAAACGTGGGATGCCTTGGGGATCGATGAAAAATTCATGACAGACCTCATCGCGCAGAAAGGTGATACGCAGTTTATTGTTGGGTTGGCGGTCGTTGTCGAGGGCGCCGCAGCTATCGTGTTGCAGAAGAACCTAAATGCCAACGAAGATTTCGTGGAGTGGGTCATGAAGAAGACCAAACACAGCGAACGGCTTCACCTTCTGAAAATTCTAAAAAAGATTGATTCGACTTCCTACGACATGCTCTTGAAGTTGGCGGAGATACGGAACGCATTCGCGCACCAGCCAGCAAACCTGAAAAAGTCGCTCGAACAGTTTTATACTGATCAAAAGCCTCAATGGAAGTACGAGCTGCAAAATGCTCTAGCACAGCAGCTGGTCACGGATAAGTCACTTCTCAAAAACTTCAAGTCAGGAGATATTGATGACGCTTGCTTGCTAAATTCAGGGACACACTGCTCAGTGGCCTGATGGTGCCCCTCTATGAGCTTGTGGGTGGCCTAAGCTAGTGTGGCAATGTTGGGATAATTTATGGCCTCCCCTCCTTTAGCGTTATAAAAGCAAAATCTTTCCGTGTTCAGCCAATCGGAACGTCTGTAATCGGCCAGGAGCGGACCTTACACCAAGAGGAATTTTTTTTAATGACTTCCCGAACACCTCTATTTAAAATGAATGAAATATGACCCAAGGTGTCCGGACGGCCAACCGTTAGAGCAGATTGTTAACGTAGCCTTGCCTGATGCCACATGATTTTTCAACTTTTTAAAACGATAGAAGAAACTAACAATGCCGAATTGGTTCGAAGATAATCCGACAAAATCTGTAATTGGATACACTCTTATAGTGGCTGGCGCAACATGGGCTGCGTCAACCTTTATTCTGCAAGATAATCGACTCAATTTGGCAAAAAGTGAGCTTGAGGCGCAGAAGTCAATTTCCGAACAATATAAATCAAAGATTGACTTATTGCAGAGGGAAACTGATGCACTACGTTCTGATAATTCTGAATATAGAACTTGGCTAGGCAAAATGCAAGATGCGATTCCTGTGATAGTTCCTCGCCTTAATGAGTTGAAAACGAGAATCGCCCAACTGGAAGATGAGGCTAGGAAAATTAATAAAAATGACCCTAGTGGATCAAAAACGTCGAGCGAACAATCGGTCAGCTTAGGTCACGCATATATTGATAATAATACAGGATTGATTCTTGCAGTCAAAAAAATATCAATTGACCGTACTGCGCAACTAATTATCAATTTTCCAGATAAAAATTCGGAAAACGAATTTTCAGTTAGTGCAGGAAAAAAATGGGCATTCGCTGCGAATGGAAAACGGTTCAGTTTGATTGTGACCGAAATATTGTGGGTCGGTGACCTTGTTCGATTTAACATTTCAGAAATAAAATAGTTGATGCATCGAATTGATGCAATCAATTTCAGATAGAATGTACTTTAGATATCGCTACGTTTGCTTTCGGTAACGAATTCAACTGGTGAATGCAACACACTATTGAATGAACGCGTAAGCAGACGGAGGAGTGTGCACGTGATGCTGGTGAGCGTCGCCGGCAAGGGCACCGAAACGGTTATCAATGCGTTTTCAGGTGGCTCATCCAGGCCGGCGCGGATGTCGAGCATTGCATAAAAAGTGGTGACGGTTTTCTTGACCTGGCTAAAGATTGCTGTTCAAAGGGATTCTATCGCTTTGTACGTAGCGAGCATCAGCGCTTAAGGCGCTCGTCGTAGTACTTCGCCAATGTCCGCTTCGGGTCCAGGCTGTGTAAAAACGCAAAACGGGCAACACGCCGGCGACACTCGGCCTCTCAAAACGCTCTCCAAGGCGTTTTCTCGAGGTCGGGAATGGTAAAGAGACCCCTGAAAACACACAGATCTCGCGTTTTTACACAGTCTGGGTCGGAAGCGGACGCTACAATAAGACCGCTTTCGACCAAAAGAAATCCTTTATAAATGTCAGATTGGACTTCCCCCACTCCGGTAGACATTTCTGACCTATGATTTGAGCATAGGAGAAATGAATGAGCACACAGCGTTATACGCCGGAATTCAAGGAAGAAGCAGTCAGGCAGGTGGTCGAACGCGGCTATCCAGTCCCGGAGGTTGCGGCCCGGCTGGGCGTGTCGGCCCACAGCCTGTACAAGTGGGTCAAAGCAGTCATGCCAACCAAGGACGAGAAGCAAAGTGCCGAGCTGGTCGAAGCTAAGAGCGAGATCCTGCGGCTGCGTTCCCAGATGCGCCGGCTCGAAGAGGAGCGAGACCTGTTAAAAAAAGCCGCACGGTACTTTGCCAGGGAGCCCGAGTAAAGTACCGGTTCATGAACGAACATCGGCACGAGTTTTCGCTCGTGCTGATGTGCCGTGTTTTGAAAGTAGCCAGAGCCGGATTCTACCAATGGCTGCACCAGCCGATATCGGAGCGCGCCAAGGAAGATGCTCGTTTGGTGGAGGCGATCCGGCATTCGTATTCGGCTAGTGGCGGCGTCTACGGCGCCAACCGTGTTTTTGGCGATCTGCGCGAAGCCGGCGAGACGTGTGGTCGAAATCGTGTGGCCCGGCTCATGCAGGTCAACAAGATCAAGGCTGTACGCGGCTACAAAGCTCCCAGAAGGATTGCTGGACGGCCTTCGATCATCGCTCCGAATCGGCTAAATCGCGAATTCACCGTCGACGCACCTGACCAAGCTTGGGTCACCGATATCACTTACATCCGGACGTGGCAGGGTTGGCTTTACCTGGCAGTTGTGGTCGATCTATTTGCACGCAAGGTCGTTGGCTGGTCAATGAAGCCTACCTTGTCACGGGAGCTGGCGATCGACGCTTTGCTGATGGCGGTTTGGCGGCGTAAGCCCAAGAAGCCCGTGCTGGTCCATTCGGATCAAGGCAGCCAATATGGTAGCGATGACTGGCGGCGCTTCTGCAAAGCCAACAACCTGGAGCCGAGCATGAGCCGGCGCGGAAATTGTTGGGATAACGCAGTCGCCGAATCGTTCTTTAGCAGTCTGAAAAAGGAACGTATCCGCAAACGCATCTACAAAACCCGCGATTTGGCCCGGGCAGATATCTTCGACTACATCGAAGTCTTTTACAATCGAACCAGGCGCCACAGCCATCTGGGCGGTATCAGCCCCGAAGCTTTTGAACGCGCCTCAGCGTGAGGTCGGGATTTGTCTAGTGAACTGGGGGAAGTCCAAACTTCACCAACTGGAGAATTTATGAAACGCCAAAAAACATACACGCCGGAGCTTCGTGAGGAAGCGGTAAAGCTGGTCCTGACACAGGGGCTGACGCTGGACGATGCCTCCCATCGCCTGACGATACCCAAGGGGACGCTGGCGAACTGGGTAGCGGCCGCCAAGCGTGGTACATCGCCCAAAGCGGCACTTGGTAGCCGCTATGTTCCGGAGTTGGAGGCAGAAGTGACGAAGCTCCGTAAAGAGCTGGCAGAAGCGCGTATGGAGCGAGATATTATAAAAAAAGCGGCAGCGTACTTTGCGCAGGAGTCGCTGCCAGGTACGCGGTCACAAAAACGATGCGACTCGAATTCCCGCTCACGACGTTGTGCCGTGTCTTTGACGTCTCGCGTAGCGGTTTTTATGTATGGGAAAAGGGCTCGCCGTCGGCACGCGTGTACGAGGAGGAGCGCCTCAAGGTCGCCATTCAGGCAGTGCATGTACAAACGCGGGAAACCTATGACGCACTGCGCATGAAGCCGGAGCTGGCCACTCAAGGCTTTGAGGCGGGGCGCGACCGCATCACGCGTCTGCGGCGCGAGCTTGGCTTGCGCTGCAAGCAGAAGCGGAATTTCAAGGCGACGACGAACTCGAATCACGACTTGCCAGTCGCGGAAAATCTGCTCGATCAGACCTTCGCGCCGACCCGCCCAAACGAAGCCTGGGTGACCGACATCACCTACATCGCCACTGACGAGGGATGGCTCTACCTCGCTGGCATCAAGGATGTTTTTACCTGTGAACTGGTCGGCTATGCGATAGGTGAGCGCATGACGCAGGGACTGACCGAAGGCGCTCTGGCGCGCTGTGCGCAACAAGCGTCCGGCGCCAGGGTTGATTCACCACTCTGACCGTGGCGCCCAGTATGCAAGCGACCAGTACCAAGCCCTGCTCAATGAACACGGCTTTGTCTGCAGCATGAGCCGCAAAGGCAATTGCTGGGACAACGCGGTCGCTGAACGCTTCTTCCTGAACCTGAAAATGGAGCGCGTCTGGCAGCGCAATTACGCGAACCATGCAGAGGCCAAGCTTGACGTGGCCAATTACATCTCCGGCTTCTACAACTGCGAGCGCCTGCATTCTGTATTGGGCAATCTGCCGCCCAGCGTCTATGAACGCACAATGGCAGCGAAAGAACCTATCGTCGTGTCCGAAATTACTTGACCACTACAGCCTTCGCTGGTTCGGTTGTGGGAGCCGTGGCCATGTCCGCGGCGCTGATCTTCGGCCTTGAGCGCGGTTCTGCTCAAGCGCAAGAAGCCGCTGTTGGGCGAGCGTTTGCGCGCGTGGTGCCGGCGTTGGATCCCAAACTGCGCGAGCAGCTGATGCAGCACCTTCGTAAGAAAGGAAACTGATAACCGGCGGCGCAGCCTGACTCGCGCCGTCGTTGATGGTCAGCACAACCTCGTCTAGATGCCATTTGTCGCCTCGTTGCGGTTGACGCCGGCGCAGCTCGTTGGCGTATCGCTGGCCGAACTTCAGCGTCCATTGGCGGATCGTTTCGTAGGTCACGATGATGCCTCGACTGGCCATCAATTCCTCGATATCGCGAAGACTCAGCGAAAACCGGAAATACAGCCAAACGACGTGGCAGATAGCCACGGATCAGGCCATCACGACTGAGATGCACAACACGGCAAAAGGGCGCCGCCTGCGACCATACATGATAAGCATGACAGCGCCGAGCCCGTGCTTAACCAGCACCAAGAAAAAGCGACTCAAGGCATTTAGTGCCAAGCCCACCCGAACTACAAACACATGGGGTCATGGCTGCTTTTGTAAAAAGCTCTTCAATTGGTAAAAGACGAGACCACGTCAACAGCAGTGATATATACTGAGCGGCGCTGCTTTGGAACTATCTGCTGGATAATATTCGTGGAGCTTTCGAATGGATATTTGCGATGACGGTTCAACCTCCGGGAATGCAATAGAAGCTTCAATCGCTCTCTCCTCGCTGCGCGAGCACGTATTCCAGCAATGGACTTCTCGTGTTACTGCGGCCATCCCAGAGGCAGCGGAGCTCAGGGAAAAGGTCGTGACGAGCGCGTTGCAGAGATTTTTCGATGAAATTATTGATACTCTAAGAAAGACGCCAGATCTGTCCAATGAAACGTCACAGGCCAGCGTAATCTCCCTGCATGCTCGAGACCGCGCCAACTCGACCACGTACGGACCTAGAGAGTTGCTGCACGAGCTTCAGTTGTTTCGGCAGAGCTTGTTCGAGACTGCCGATGCCAGTGGCTTGCAGCTGGCACAACAAGATAGAGCCATTATTGCGCGCACTGTCGACGCGGGCGCTCTTGAGGCAATGGATGCTTTTGCTCTGGCACACCGTGAGATCGGTGAAACATTTATTGCTTGCCTTGCACATGACCTTAGAAATCCGCTCAATGTCGCTAACGCAAGCGCGCAGCTGATTCAGGTCAAGTCTATCGACGACAGTGTCCTCCGGCTCGCCCGTCGCGTCTGTGCGAAGCTCATCAATGTGGACGAAATGATCGGGACACTCCTAGATGCCATGGCCGTCAATGGACGCAAAAAACTTCGATTGAAGATTACCTCTTTTGACATGAAGTCACTTGTTGACGAAATTGCTGCTGATATGTCACTGCCAGACCATCCTATCATCAGCACAGGCGAGGCGTCAGTCGGTTTCTGGTGCCGAAGTTCGATGAAAAGAGTTTTTGAGAATCTTCTGTCGAACGCGCAAAAATATGGGGCACCACGGGTGCCGATCAAAGTCCATACTGAGAAATCGTCTGAAGGGCTCGTCCTTAGCGTACACAATGATGGTCCCGCCATACCAGAGAATGAGATGCATCGCCTGTTTAGCGCTTTCCATCGGCTGGCAGACATAGATATCAAAGGATGGGGTCTGGGTCTGCCCCTTGTTCAACTGGTGGTCGAAAGTCATGGGGGCACTGTAGGCGTTTCAAGCACCGCGTCCGTAGGAACAACGTTTACGATACAACTTCCAATCGACTGTAAAGCTTGTTCTTCTGATTTTTCGGGAAAAAACTGAGTATCGGAGTTGTTGCGCAACCTGCTGGCCTTCAAACTGTTCGAACACGCTCTAGCTGATCCGGGCTGCCGTGCTGCCAACGCGACAGAGCCGTAAAGACTCGGCTATCGGAGGCACCAGGACCTTCAACGTCAGTTGTAGATGGCTCAGCTGTAGTGGTCTTTCTGGCGGGTCGATGCCTTCGGTGGACAGAGTGGCGCCCGCAGACGCATCCTGCATTCGCCGCGGTACCTAAGTGTCGAGTCCCGTTTGATCGTAAACGCGTTTAACGAATAATTCTGGCCGTTTCTGCTGCCATTCCTTGAGCGCCGAGATGGGCGTTTTTGCGTCGAGTGCACGCTGCGGAATGTGGTGGTTGTACAGCTTCAAATAGTTCATCAACGTGGCCTGCAAATCGGCTCTGCTGTCGAAGCGGGTCTGCTGCAGCAGTTCGTTGATTCGGCCGTTGAAGCGTTCGACCATGCCGTTCGTTTGCGGGTGACGAGGCGGTGCCAGGCGGTGCTCGGCAGGCAGGGCTGCACAAGCCACATCAAAGGCGTGTTGGCCGCTGGGCTTCTTGTCCTTGGTGGCGAAACGGTCGGTAAATTGCGAGCCGTTGTCGGTCAGGATCTTGCTGATCTTAATGGGCGAGGCCAGCTTCAGGCGGCGCAAGAAATCGACACTGCTGTTCTCGGTCATGTCGCCGTAGATGTGCATGAAAACCCAGCGCGTGGCGCGGTCGATAGCGACGAACAGGTAACGGCGCGAGGTCTCGTCCGGCATCTGAGGCAGGTCTGCATCCGTTGGTATGCAGCCTACCCGCTGAGTTACCGGCATCTCGAGGAGATGATGCAAGAGCGCGGCGTGTCGGTCGACCATTCGTCGATCAACCGGTGGGCGGTTCGTTTCCTCCCGCTCATCGAGAAGATGGCCCGGAAATACAAGCGCCCGGTCAGTGGCAGCTGGCGAATGGATGAGACCTATATCAAGGTCAAAGGGGTCTGGAAATACCTCTACCGCGCCGTCGACAAGCAGGGCAAGACTGTCGACTTCCTGCTAACGTCCAAGCGCGACATGGCTGCAGCGAAGCGCTTCTTCGACAAGGCAATGGGGGCGAACGGCGATCCCGAAAAGATTGCGATGGACAAGAGCGGTGCCAACAAGGCGGCAATCGACGAGGTCAACACTGATCGCGATGTCCCGATCATGGTACGCCAAGTCAAATACCTCAACAACATCGTCGAGCAGGACCATCGCGCCATCAAGCGGGTGACCAGGCCCATGCTCAACTTCAAATCCTTTCGATCGGCCAGTTCGGTGCTGGCTGGAATTGAGGGCTCTGGTGCAAACCTGCAGCTCAGCTAGAATGACGGCCTTTGCCTAACATGCGTAGTCACGCGAGCACGAGCGACCTGTTCAAGGGCCGACACTTCGAACAAGAGATCATCATCCTTTGCGTGCGTTGGTACCTGCGTTATAAGCTGTCGTACAGAGACCTGGTCGAGATGATGGCTGAGCGAGGCGTGCCCATCGCTCATACGACAATCCTGCGTTGGGTTCAGCGGTACGCACCGGAGTTCGACAAACGCTGGAGCCGCTTTGCGACATCGGCTGGTACCTCCTGGCGGATGGACGAGACCTACGTCAGGATCCGCGGCCAATGGGCTTATCTCTACCGGGCTGTCGATGCATCAGGCAAGACGGTCGACTTCCGGCTGAGTCCACGGCGCAACGTCGCCTCAGCCAAAGCATTCTTTCGCAAGGCTGTGCGCTCCCAACGCCGGTCACCTGAGACTATTACGCTGGACGGTTACGCAGCCTCTCACCGGGCCGTTCGTGAACTTCAAGAGCAGGGACGTCTTCCTGACTTGACGAAGCTTCGCTCGTCAAAATACCTGAACAATCTGATCGAGCAGGACCATCGCAATGTCAAATCCAGACTTGGACCGATGCTGGGCTTGAAAAGCTTTACTTCCGCTACCACGACAATACGAGGCATCGAGCTCATGCATCGCATTCGCAAAGGGCAGTTCGACCTACGGGGTCTGGGAACTCAGGGGCAAACTCCGTCCGAAATCTGGGCAGCTGTTCTGGCTGCGTGAACTCAGCCGGCGCACTGCAGGTTCGCGTGCCTTTGTCCATAATTTGCACCAGAGCCCGCAGCCGGACGGCGCGCCTGAATCGCCATGCGCAGGGCATCGCAGACCAAGGTGGCGGGCATGCTCGGCGCCATCGCCCAGCCCACGACTCTGCGCGAGAACAGGTCGAGCACGACAGCCAGGTACAGCCAGCCGGCGCCAGTGCGGATATACGTGATATCCGAGGCGTAAGCCAGATCGGCGCTGCCGGGTTGAACTGCCTGGCAAGCAGGTTCGGCGCAACCGGCAGGGCATGCTTGCTGTCGGTCGTGTGCACGAACTTGCGCTTCCAGACTGGCTTCAGGCTGGCCTGTTGCATCAACCTGCGCACCTTGTAACGCCCGACCTGAAGGCCACTATTGGCCAGCGCCGTGACCAGGCGACGGCTGCCGTAGGAGGTTGCCTGGAACATGTGGACGCGTAGAGTAATTGCACCCATGCTTCATGCTGCAGGTTACGTTACTCAGGACGGCCAAGTTTTCCGTTCTTTGCGGCTTCCGCAGCCTTCTGGAAAAACGCGATGTCCTTCGGCGACATTCCATCCCCAAACGCGCCCGTAAACTTCAAGCGCTTTGTCAAGACCCAGCCGTTATAGTCCTTGCCATTTTTCGCTATATACATCACATACGACCACTTACCGTTCGGACCTGATTCGTCATACGCGACAAGGGAATCGCCAGGCACTACGAACAAGCTCTTGTCCAAACATTTCTCATCCGGACCAGTGTACAAATAAAGTCTGCCAGTTCCGGCAACTTCGTAAGACAACCGGAAGTCCAAATAGCCTTTCGACTCAGCGCCGCACTTAACCTCGGCAGCTTGCGCAAAATTGGATATGAGCAAAGTTACGGCCAACAGGCCTAGAGTTCTAAGCGGTTTCATTACGTTATAGCCCAATCTGAAGGAAAGTTGAAATAAGTAAGTAATTTTACTTGATACAACGAAATAGTTGTTGGACTTGGCAAACCGTTGGGTTTCTCTCACGTGGATCTTCGAAGCGGCGCTGGCCATTTCTAAGTCGAGCGGCACACTTTAGACCTTTCGCCAGCGGTCGCGTGTACGCGATTAGATCGCAGTCCACTCGCCAGGATTTAGTTGTCGCAGCAATTATCAAAATGTCGCAGCTATTTTGGATAGTCACATCTACTTCTGGCCCAGGCTGTGTAAAAACGCAAAACGGACAACATGCCGGCGACACTCGGCCTCTCAAAACGCTCGCCAAGGCGTTTCTCGAGGTCGGGAATGGTAAAGAGACCCCTGAAAACACGCAGATATCGCGTTTTTACACAGCCTGGGCCAGTTGCAGACATAGGGAATGGCTCAGTGTACGGCTTCGTTGCTTTGCGGGACAAGCAATGCGTAGGCGCTATAAGCGCCTACCGCTGGCTGCGGGGCGAATCAGGCTGCGTCCAGTTCTGCCAATGCTTCCATCGCATCGGGCTGGCCATTCGCCGCCGCTGTCATATACCAGCGCCTCGCCTCAGGAATATCCGCGACGATGCCCCGGCCGTTCTGGTACATTCTTCCAAGGCAGTACTGAGCATCGACGTCATCTGCGTTCGCAGCCTTCTGGTACAGTTCCAGCGCAATGTCATAGCTTTGTTCAACACCGCGTCCCTGCTCGTACATCTGCCCGAGCTGGAACTGGGCCTGTGTATTCTCATGTTCGGCAGCCATCGTGTACCATTTCGCAGCTGCTTCATTGTCTACCTCGACACCTTGGCCATTTTCATACATGGCACCGGTAGTGAACTGTGCAACCACGTGCCCGTGCTCGGCAGCTTTCAAGAACCACTTGAACGATTCTGACTCGCTCGTCGGGACGCCGTGTCCTAACATGAATAAATTTCCCATGTTGAATTGACAATTTAAATCATTCTGCTCGGCCCCTTTGAGAAACCACCTGGCTGCCTCATCGTAATTCTGTTCAACCCCACAACCTTGATAGTATTTGATCGCAAGATCTCGTTGTGCACCGACGTTGCCCTGCTCCGCAGCCCGATGAAGCCATTTCGCGGCTTCGACATCATCCTGTTCGACGCCGTGTCCGAGTTCATATAGTGCTGCCATGCTTGCTTGCGCAATAGCATTGCCCGATTCTGCCATTCGGAGGAATAGATCAACATTGATACATTTTTCCAACTTTTTTTCGACATAGCGGAGTGCCGCGCGTAGATCTCCTATTTGGGATATTCCAAGCAGCGATGCATTCAAGCCCGAAGCTAATGGATCTTCCCTATACTCGAAAATTCGAGACTTGATCGCTATCTCGATCGATTGCCATACCTCTCTTGCCATCCGATCCGGTACGCAATCGTCGATTTTTCCGGTTGCGACGGCTATACAATAATCAATGCCGAATTCAAAAATCGTGTCGTTGAGGGACTGAAGTTCTTCGCTGGAAGATTCGTCGAACATGCGGGTTGCTTCCTTGCTTGCGCTGTCGAAGAATATTTGCCAGTGTGACTCCGCGTCTGCACTCTGTCCGCTATCTAGGAATAGGCCTGCTATGAACGCCTCGGCAGACCACATGCCATCCCGAACGGCTTTCTGATAGTAGGCCAGTGCCTTGTTGGCATCGGCGGGAACGCCACTACCGCATCTATAACGCGTCGCCGCCATCATGCATGCCATTCCATGACCCAGGGCAGCTGCCTGCTCGAACAATGTCAAAGCGGTTTTGTCATCCCTGAGCAGGTCCGATGTACCCGTCGCATACTGTCTTGCCAGCTCGAACAGTTCTTCAGCCGTACCGGAGTACTGGCCCGCGGAAGTCCTTGCGACGTCAGTGTCAGTGCCGGAATTAATAGGAGTGGTGATCGCTTCCGCCTGCGCCACGATCTTGACGATTTCGTGCAAAGGCGCATTGAAGAATTCACGGTTGCTTGCGTGCCGATAGCCTTGCCGCTCCAATTCTCCGTGCACCCAACTCTCTGCCGAGGCGCAATCTGCGACAGGTTGTTGATACGCAAGCAGGAATGGCGAAGGGACTCCTGTAGCGGAGGACAACTCCGCCACCCGGTCAGACGCGCTACGGGTCGTTCTGCCGACCTTCGCAAGTCCGGGGATGGAGGGATTAATCAATACATATAGAAATCCTGCAGGCATGTGCAACCTTAATTTTTGGCGGGTTATTCAAAACGTCAACCGGGTCACTCTTACTGCGGTACGCAGATTCACTTAACATCCGACGATGACCAACTCGATGAAAATGTTGGCATGCATTGTAGCGATGTGGGCAGTTTGCACAACCAGAAGATTGTTGCAGGGAATGCCACGATTGACAAAGACCGGATGAGGCAACCGTGCTACCGACGCCGGTTAGCCTTCCATTTTCTAGGCGCGGAAGTCGACACCGAGACGCACGAATCTACCCGCACCTGCAACATCGCCATGAGCTGGCCAACTGCATGATCACCTGTGTAAATGGTCTACTTCTTGCTCTCCTATTGACGCACCCAGCGGCGAAGCGTCTCTGGCGTACAGCCGATCTTAGCCGCAGTCGACGTGACGGCGTCCCACTGTGATTCGTACTCGCTCGCTGCCTCGCCTACCATGCGCAGAGCACCTTCGATGACTTCGGCGGAATATTTGGGTTGCTTTTTCATAGCTCCAATTGCTCAAACAGCGGAGCCTCTACAAGGCTCTGGTGCGAATTATGGACAAAGGCACGCCAACCTGCCGGTGCGCCGGCTGAGTTCACGCAGCCAGAACAGCTGCCCAGATTTCGGACGAAGTTTGCCCCTGAGTTCCCAGACCTCGTAGGTCGAACTGCCCTTTGCGAATGCGATGCATGAGCTCAATACCTTGTATTGTCGTGGTAGCGGAAGTGAAGCTTTTCAAGCCCAGCATCGGTCCAAGTCTGGATTTGACATTGCGATGGTCCTGTCGATCAGATTGTTCAGATATTTTGACGAGCGAAGCTTCGTCAAGTCAGGAAGACGTCCCTGCTCTTGAAGTTCGCGAACGGCACGGTGGGAAGCGGCATAACCGTCCAGCGTAATAGTCTCGGGTGACCGGCCTTGAGAACGTATGGCTTTACGAAAGAATGCCTTGGCCGAAGCGACGTTGCGCCGCGGGCTGAGCCGGAAGTCGACGGTATTGCCGGCCGAGTCGACAGCCCGGTAGAGATAAGCCCACTGGCTGCGGATCCTGACGTAGGTCTCGTCCACCCGCCAGGAGGTGCCAGCCGACGTCGCAAAGCGGCTCCAGCGTTTGTCGAACTCCGGTGCGTACCACTGAACCCAACGCAGGATTGTCGTGTGAGCGATCGGCAGGCCTCGCTCAGCCATCATCTCGACCAGATCTCGGTACGACAGCTTATAACGTAGGTACCAGCGCACGCAAAGGATGATGATCTCTTGTTCGAAGTGTCGGCCCTTGAACAGGTCGCTCGTGCTCGCGTGACTACGCATGTTAGGCAAAGGCCGTCATTCTAGCTGAGCTGCAGGTTTGCACCAGAGCCAAATACCTCAACAACATAGTTGAGCAGGACCATCGCGCGATCAAAGGTGTGACGAGGCCGATGCTGGGGTTTAAGTCTTTTCATGCGGCTGCCAGTGTGTTCTCTGGCGTCGAGTTAATGCACATGATCCGCAAAAGGCCAGTTCACGATTGACCGCGTTGCGAACATGTCGTTCGCGAACCACTTCTATGCGTTGGTTGGACAAATCCGTCCACTTTGAGAGCGGCCGCGCTCATCGCCAAGAAATCCGTCCCCAAAACCGCTAACGCGACACCACCGGCAGAACTGCCCCCAGCAGACAAGTATCTGTACTAATGGCTTCCAATGACTTCCCAGTTTCAGTGAATTACACGGCTTCGCCAAGTAGTCGGAAGCGTCCGAGCGCACTGGCGCCAACTACCAGGCCCGCCTCGCCAGGAAGTACTCTTGAGGCAGCGCTTTGCCGTGCGCTTTCTGTATGCGCCAGTGCGCCGCGATCGAGGGATGGGCGGCGGCGTCCAGGATGCCCTGCGCCTCTGGAAGCTGGCTAAGGTAGCGCTCTGTATTCGTGCTGGCGGCGAGGGCGCGCTGGAGCTCGTCGGCGGCCGGCGCCACCAGGTCGACGAAGCCGGGTAGGCTAAGGGCGATGACCAGGCCGGCCGGGTCGAAGTCCACGAACGCATGGACGGGCAGCGTCAGCTGGTCGAGCAGCGCCACAGCATGATCCTGTCGATACACCGGGCTCCCACGGAACAGGACCAGCGGATTGCAGCCAGCCCCGGACAGATCAAAAGTCGTGCGCTCGATGCCCGCGAATGCTTCCCAGTTCTCGACCACCAGCACGGCATCGTGGCCGTTCCGGCGGCTCGCGAGGTGCCACTCGATGTCAAGGTTCGCCCCGTCGGGCAGGTGCATCTCCCTGCCGTCGAGGAGTAGGGGTCTGCCGGGCAGAGCCCGGACGGCGACGCGATCCCGCCGTACCGTGGAAGAGGTGAGCTTTTCGTTGCCTCCGAGATCAAGGCTTTCGGCCCGAGATAGGGCATCCCACGAAGCACTCGTGGTCGTGGCCGCGTCTATCCCTTCGGTCGCGCGCAGGAGCGCGGCCACATCCTGCTTGTCGCGGTCCGTGAAAACGAGAGAGGCACCTTTTGCGTGGCCAATGCCGTAGGTCTCGACGAAGCGCGACAGCGTCGCGCTGGCAGCGAAGCGGGACTTCTCGCTGTGGTACACGCGCAGCAAGCTGCTGATCAGGTTCTTTTCCATGCCAAAACGTCATCAACAACAATGTTCCCAGACCGGACGTGCGCCGGCGGGCGCTCGTTCCATGAGAATCCGATGCCCCGCGTGCCGCTGGCGCGCGCTGCGCCGACGCGAAGCGAGTGCATCACATACAGGAGCCAGGCCCGGTCATCTAGGTCCGCATAGGGCAGCTGCTGGCGCTTCCACTCCAGGGCCGACAGCGGCTCCGCCTGGGCATGCACGGCGTCAATGTAGCGCCGATACGCCACCTGCACCGGCTTGACCGGTAGCGTAACGACGCGCTTGGCGTCGGTATCATCGAGAAGCCGCCCACTTTGCCGCTCACGCACGATCGATACCGTCGCCGGCGGCACCCCTTGGGCGATCTCGGCCAGGCCGTCGCGGATCGGGCCGGACCCGAGATCAGGGTGGGAGCGGAGCTGCAGTCCGGCAAACTTCGACACCCACACCGGCGCATTGGTGAGGGAATCGGAATCGGGCGGCTCGTAGCCGGGATTCTTCTTCAGGAAGAGCGCGAAGCTGCGCACGCGTCGGGCGTCGGGCTCGACCTGCCGCAGCCGGTACAGGTAGGCCTTGAGCACCGTCGTGATGTCGAGAATCGTGGCGCGCCACTCTGGCAACCGGTCCAGGACCTGATGCCGGTAGATCGACATCAGCGGGTCGAGCAGGGTGGATGCCGCGAGCTGCTCCAGCAGCAGGTCCGTCTGCAGCATGGCCAGTGCGCTACCCAACTGCTCGACCTTGGCGATATAGAACTCGTTCTGGCGTTGCTTCTCGGCGATCGTGCTGACGTTGGCGAACTGGTTATCCGTCAGGGTGCGGAGCATCAGGAGGGTAGAGGCGATCCCTTCGCGCAGTTCGAAGACGCCGACGTCGAAGTCGGTCGCGTAATTGTCCCGGTCGTCGAGCCTATCCTCGTGGCTAGCCTTCAGGAATTCATCGGCGAGGCGCTGGAGGCGATTGATCTGCTCTCCGAAGTTGGCGCCGATGACATAATTGCGCTGGCGCTGGAAGACTTCATCCAAGTGACGGCCTAGGCTGGAGTTGAGCCTGAACTCATCATGTACGTACGGGACGAGCGCCCGGTGCTGCTGCAGCTGGCGGATCCTGCGCTGGTTGTCCTCCTCCATCGTCACGCCGCCGTTGATGTACGCGGCCGCGACCAGGTGACGATTGGCGTGCAGGGCCTCGAGGTAGGAGATGATCGCCTCGGTGTTCTCGCTCAAAGCAGGCCCCCTTGCTCGGGCGTCGCGGCTTCGTCCTCCTCGACCGCGGCGCCCTGATGCTCCATGAGGTACTCGATCACCTCAAGGATGAATTCGATCTTACTCGTCACCTGGTAGATCTCCCGGTCTGGATTCGACAGCACCAGGTAACCATCATCCCGCAGGCGCCGCATTACCTTGTCCAGGCGGCCGCGGTCCGATCCGTCCGCAGAGATGCCCTTGAGCTGCGTGGCAAGCGACTGAAGGTCGTTCCTGAAGCTCGGGTTCGAATCAATCGCGGCCATGAGCTTGTTGGCCTCGATGACGGCGCCGGCGAACAGGAATTCGTCGCTCTGCATGGCGCGCATCACCATCTCGATGAAGTGGACCAGCGGCCGCAGCGTGTGCTTGATGTGGGTGAACAGCTCGCGCGCGTCGCGGCGCTCCTCCTTCCCGCCCAGCTCGACGTGGGTGGCAAAGAAGGCGCCGCCATGCCTGGTCTTCGTGACGCGGTACCCGATTTTGCCGAGGTAGTCGTCGACAGCGGCCAGGTTCGCGGCGTCTACCAGGTATGTGTGCTCTTCCCGGTAGGCGACCGGGCAGACGAAGGCGCCGGACAGGAGGGTAGGGACGATTCTCTTAAACATTGGTCGCCTCGTTCGAATCGACATTTTCCTGCGCCCGATCGCCCTCGTCGATCCAGACCTCGGCCAGCCGGCGGTCCGGCTCGACCGTAAAGCGGTGCTTGAAGAGGGCGAGCGTGTCCGGGTCCGGGTCCGGGAAGGCTGACACCAGCGTGATGTCGTTTCGCTTGAGCAGCGCCAGCAGCTGATTCACGTTGCCGCTGTCGAGATCCTTTAGTTCGTCGAGAGACCAGACGATGTTGACGGCCGCGTCACGCCGAATACGGTTGATGAACGCGATGAAAATGCTGACCAGGACCAGGTACGACAGGCCGTTCGAGGACACGGCCTCAAGGTCGGATGCCTTCTTGAATACCCGCCGATTGCCGTTCTCGATCACTTCGCCCTGGATGCGGATCAGGTGCTTCAGGTCCGCGCGGATACCGGCCTTCGCTTCCCAGTGCTCCAGCAGCCGCTCTATCGTCTGGACGAATTCGGCCGGGGGCAGGTCTGTGGAAGCGCCATTGAGCCAGGCCCGATGGGCTTCGGCCATGTCGCAGATCGCCGCCCAGTAGTTGAGCTCCTTGATGGTCGAGACGATCTCAACGCCCACTTTTGCGATGCTGTCGAACGCCAAGTTCGTGTCCAGGTAGGACTGCAGCTCGCGGTTGAACTGGTTCACCCTGCGGTGGAAGTCGTCCAGCGTGCGGTGGAAGGCCTGGACGTCGCCGGCAATGGTGATCGCCTCCGTCAGCAGGATGCGCTGGTATTCCAGGTGCGCGCCCGCGAACCACTTGCCGAAGGGCTCAATCCAGTCGCGCTCGTCGGTAGAGGAAATGCTGCCACGATAGCTCTGTAAGTACTGGTCCGGCGGCGTGCCCAGGTGCGCGCCGAAGCTCCGGTGCAGCTCGGCGATCTGCTTGCGGATCTCGGCCCGCTGGGTCCGTTCCTGCTCGGCATACAGGTTGGCTAGGCCGACAAGGGCGTCGAGCGTCCATGTTGGGTCGTAGACCGGGATCTCCGCGTCCGGATAGGACTGGAGCTTGTCGATACGGTGCTGCGTGACCTGGCGCTCCCTGGTCAGGGCCTGCAGGCGCTGTTCGGCGTCCTTCGTTGCGGTCGCGAGCTGCTTGCGGCGGTGGTCCCACTTGGCTTCCAGTTCGGCTACCTGCTGCGCATGCTCGCGCTCGATGGCGCGGCTTTGCCGGGCCTTCTCCAGCCATTTCGGGTGCGCAGGCCATTCGTTGCGAAGCCAGTGCCGGTACTGCTGGACCAGCTCGATCACATTCTTGATCGTCTGCAGGTCCTTCGTGATCGCTGTGCGCTGGGCTTCGATCGAATTGATCTGCGTTGTATCCACGCCCTTCTTGCGCAGGACCTCGTCCCGTTCCGTGTCCAACTGGAGCAAGCGCCCCTGTAGCGCCGCATCCAGGCCGGCCACCTCCGCATCAATGGCTTTCTGGTCATGCGAGCGTTTGGCAAGTAGCTCGTTGCGCTGCCGATTGCATTCGGCCAGCCGCGCTACTGCCTCCGCCCGGCGCAGCGCGTCGAAATCGGTCAGGCGCCGGCGCGCGGCGGCGAGGGCAATGCGCGCCTCTTCCAGCTTCTGCTGGGCGAGCTTGGCAGCATCGTTCCGGCTGGTCTCAACCAGCCGTTTTGCCGACGCCACCTCGGCCTCTGCTGCCTGAATGCGCGAATTCTGGGTGAGCACCTTCTGTTCGTGCGCCTTAAATGCCTGCTCGGCCGCTTCCCGGTCCCGGCCTCGTTCGACTAGGGCATCGGTAGCGGCAGTCACGGCGGCCTTTGCTTCGGTTAGCCGCTTCTCGGCCAAGTCCATCGCCTGTTGGGCCGCCTCCTGATCCGCGAGCGAATAGGCGTCGAGCTTTTCGAGGTCGAGCGTCAGGCCGAACAGCGTGCCGCTGGATTCCTCCATGATCGGGGAGAGGTCGGTACGTGTCAGGATGTCCTCGCGCACCACTTTGGCGATGTCGAAGACCCACCCTGGATGCTCGCTGCGCAGAAATTGGATGAGGGTACCGTCCTCGGGCATGTACAGGCGCTGGACGTTTGTAAGCTCCTCTTGCGCAACCAACACCTGGCGCGCGGCAACCGCTTTCTGCGCCTCCTGGTCGTGGAATGCGCCCTGGGCCTTGTGATACGCCGCTTCCAGCCCGCGGCGCTGTCGGTCAAGGGCATCGCGCTCGCCTCGCAGCTTGTCGAGGGCGTCTTGCTTATCTTGCAGCGCCTGACTTGCAGCCGGGTCCGGAGCAGGGTGGCTTGCCGCATGCTGCCAGCGGCCCTGGTTCGCACTTGCGTCCTGGACCTCCTGGTCGAACTCCGGCCGGCGGGCGTCATGCACTGCGCCGGCGCGTTCCTCCTCCTCTTGTTGACCTTTGCTGAGCTGGTCAAGTGCCAGATCATACTGATCGCGCAGCTGTCGCAGCCGCTGTTGGGTCGCGTCTTTCTGGGTGCGGAAGTTGTCCTTTTCGACCTGCTTCATCCTGTCATAGCTGTTGGAGATCTCGGACTGCTCTCCAAGCAGGGCACGGCGCCTTTCCTCCAGCTGCACGAGTTCGTCGCGCAGCTGCTGGGAGCGGGCCACCAGGGCGTCCTTCTTCTGCAGTTCCTGGCGTTCGAAGTCGGCATGCTGCTGCTCGAGGTCGCGCGCTCGGGCTTCTGCAAAGCCGGCGTCGTTCGTGGCCGCCTGCTGCTTGCCGCGCAGCTCGCCGGCCCGCGCGGTGAATCCTTCGGTCTCTTGGACCAGGGCGGCCTGGTGGGACCGTAGTTCAACACTGGTCGCATGGATGCGCAGGTCCAGGTGCGTGAGCAGGCTCATGCACTTGGCCTTCACTTCGCCCATAGCCACCTCCGCCGCGCACAGGTGGCTATCAGCCTGTGCGACCGCGGCCATGGTCGGCGCCATGGTCATGACCTCGGTGTAGGCACGGTAGTGCCGTGGCCAGTCCTCGATCTTCCTTCGGTCGCCCGAGACTGACAGCGTGCTTCCCTGGTCGGCCACGCACTCGACGACGATGCCCTGCAGGTCGTCGAAGTTGGTCTTGCGGCGGAACATGCCGGCGACGATCTTCTCGATCTGGGGGAGGGGGCGGTTTGTCGGCGTGACGGAATAGTCCGCTGTCAGCTCGCGCAGGTAGCGCTGGCGCTGGCGATCGCGCGTGGCCGATGGAATGGCCTGGATGATCGCCCGGTATTCCGACAGCGATTCGATCTGCTGCTCGCAGCACTGGAAGCCCTGCATCTTCAGGTGCTTGACGAGGCCGTGGGTGCGCACCAGTTCACCGTCTAGAACGACGAATTGGCGCGGCTCGAAGCCGTGGCGGATGAAGCGGTAGATGACCTTCTCGCCATTGCGGTCCGAATGAACCGCGACCTGGCGCTTCTCGCCATGGCGCTCGTATTCGAAAACGATGTAGGATGTGTCTCGGGGCAGGTAATACCCGACGAACGATTGGCGCCCGGCCTCTTGTGTGACGATCCGGTTCGGGCTCTCCCCGTAGAACACTGGCAGCAGCTGCAGCATCGAAGTCTTGCCGGCGCCATTCCGGCCCGTCAGCACTGCGCCATCGTCGACCGGCATGTCAACGATTCTCCCGCTGCTCAGGGAGTCAATGAGAACCATTCGGGTGAGGGCGTATCGGTTGGATTCTTCAGCTGGCGGCTTGTGGATGACACCAGGGAGGCCGGGGAGCGGAGATTGTGTCGTCATGCTTTACCTTAGCGCGTTACTTGAGGTGTGGCAATAGATTATCGCCGCATGTTGCGGTGCTACTGCGGTACCTATCGGCAGCGTCTGGCAGTTGATTTTCAAAACACGGGCCTTTTGTACTCCTGGCCAGCCGACAATTCTCACTCGACATTATCAAATCTAATGTCGAGTTCGTAAGGATGTTTAGATCGGGTGAAATACCGAGCAGTATAGATAGTTAAACTAACAGAACCGGCAGCATCGCCAAGATTCGCTACTACTGCCAGGAGCCGACCGTTGCGAACTAGATAGTAGGCCTACCCCTGTGCCGGGCTACTAAGCGCGGAGATCGGCGAGGGGGATCCCGCCATCGAGCCAGACCTTGATCCAGGCAGGCTTGCGGCCAATGCCATTCCAGGTCTGCGTTTTATCGTCGGGATTGACGTAAATGGACGTCGACCTGCGTTCCTTGCGCGGATTTGCCATGAGTTGTTCGATGGGGATACCTGCCTCACGGGCGATTTCGTGGATCCTGCGCCGGGCTTTTTCCAGCAGCTTCGTTTCGGCGGCGCTGATCTGGTCTGCGACTTTATTGTTGAGCAGGCGCAACTCGGCCAGTGAGTAGGTGTTCAGGTTAATTTGCCGGGTATCGGTCACTGGGTCTTCTCGTTTCATATTGGATGAGCGTCACGCATACGATGTCGATGCATCGATTGCTGTGCCGGCTGGGCGCGGCAGCGCGCGTCACAATGGCGCATTCGAACGCACTTCTTGTGGCTCGACAGGTTGGATAGCGCGCATTGTAATCATCCTTAGACGAAACCTTCAATCCCCGATCGCCTTGCGACGCTCCGTTACGGCCGGCGGCACCACGCTCGGCCGACTTTCTAACGAACCCGTACCGTCCCTGTACGTCCGTTGAAGTAAAAATGCCACCGCTTGTGAAGTAAAAATGCCGTGTCGATATGAGCTAACTGGGCAGCATGTCAATGCGACTAAGGTCCGAGTTCGACCCAAAGCGGACCTGTTAGCGGCTTTCACCGTCCTTAGGCCTTCGATGCGTCATCGTGAATAGGAGTTTTCCGATAACGTACCCCACAAGTACGGTTGGCAAGATCGCTAACAGCGCAAACGGAACCATGAAGAACACGCCAGAACCGGCGTCCGGCGAACTCATGATTCCCACAGTGGTCCATCCTACAACAGCCACGATCACTCCCCCCAAGAACGAGGCGAGGTATGCCTGCCGAAACCAGCCAGCATATACGCAGATAAGGCAAGCAGCTATCAGGCTGACCCGGCTCTGCACAAAGGGGCCGAGCGCATATGCAGACCATGCTGCTGCTCCGTGGACAAAGGAGTTATGGAGATTACGGAAGAGCTTCATCTGACTCCCATGTATTGCTGCTCGGCTGGAAAAGGTCTGCTTCTGGCCGAACCCAGCCGTTAGAGTCAGAACAGCAGCTTGCCGGGCTAGAAAATTCGCAGACTGTCTCGACAGACGGCTGTCGCCCCAAAGCGGACCGTCATCATCTCATGTTTGCCATCGGCGAAGGTTATGCACAGTTAGGCGGTAATCCAATCTGTCGTAATGCTTTGAGGAAGGAGAAGGCGAATCCGCTGTTCTGAGCCCAAACTTTCACGACCGTGTTCCCGGCCTCTTGTTTTGCTTCTGCGAACGCGATTGTTGCCGTGGACGAAAGACCAGGAACGGCCGATGCCGCAAATGCAGAACTCTTGTCTGGCGAAACTACAAAGGTTAGCGAGTCGCCACAGGTGGTTTGCGTTAAGTAAGCCGCAGTCAAAAAGTCGTCTAACGGCATCGAAAAAGAGACCTGTTTGTAGTGGTCAAGTATTTTCGGACACGACGATAAGTTCTTTCGCTGCCATGGTGCGTTCATAGACGCTGGGCGGCAGATTGCCCAATACTGAGTGCAGGCGCTCGCAGTTGTAGAAGCCTGCGA
>Ga0265780_10002304_pt1 | contig 26030 bp, 21 predicted proteins | sample P1T30metagenome_FD_192432 | JGI IMG/M metagenome (GOLD analysis project Ga0265780, IMG submission 192432) | Plant litter microbial communities from East Loma Ridge, Irvine, California - P1 T30 | ecosystem: Environmental > Terrestrial > Plant litter > Unclassified | place: USA: California...
TTGGTATTCTGCCAGAAAAAGGGTACCTTTGTGTCCGTTTTTCCCCAGGCCCGAACGGCTTGGGGTTTATTGTCAATTGTTTAGCCGGTAATTTTTACCAAATCCTCATGGACCACCTGAGCTTCAAGACGACCCACGTCAACAAGGCCAACGCCCAGAAAAGCTGGGTTATCATCGACGCCAGCGTGGCCCCGCTGGGCCGCGTGTGCAGCCAAATCGCTAACGTTCTGCGTGGCAAGCACAAGCCTTCGTTCACTCCCAACTCTGACTGCGGCGATAACGTAATCGTTATCAACTCGGACAAGCTTCGTGTAACGGGCAAGAAACTGACCGAAAAGGTTTACATCAGCCACTCGGGCTACCCCGGCGGCCAGAAGCAGCGCACCCTGCGTGAGCAGATGGGCCGCGACTCGCGCAAGGCTATCGAGCACGCTGTAAAAGGCATGCTGCAAGGCAACCGCCTTGGTGCTGAGCAGTTCCGCAACCTGTATGTATACGCTGGCAACGAGCATCCGCACGAAGCACAGCAGCCTACGGTATACGAGCTGAAGAACCTGTAAATCATTGCTTTTACGGCCGATTTTGGCCGCATTATTTTTCCACTAAATGGCAGCTACTAACACCTCTGGTAGAAGAAAAACCTCGGTGGCTCGCATCTATCTGCAAGCCGGGCAAGGGAATATCACTATCAACAACCGGGACATGAAGTCCTACTTCGCCAACGAGTTGTTGGAGAACATCGTGAACCAGCCCCTGGCTACCCTCGAGCAGGTGGGCCAGTACGACATCAAGGTGAACGTGAGCGGCGGCGGCATCGCTGGCCAGGCCGAGGCTATCCGCCTCGCCATCTCGAAAGCTTTGGTAAGCGACAACGCTGAGGTTAAGTCGGCTCTCCGCAAGGAAGGCTTCATGACCCGCGACCCCCGCATGGTTGAACGTAAGAAGTTCGGCAAAGCCAAGGCTCGTCGCTCGTTCCAGTTCTCTAAACGCTAAAATCCGAAGCAGACTATCATGGCTCAGTCCACCACCTATAAAGAACTGCTTGATGCAGGTGCCCACTTTGGCCACCTTACGCGCAAGTGGGACCCGAAAATGGCGCCGTACATCTTCATGGAGAAGAACGGCATCCATATTATCGACCTGAACAAGACGCTGGCGTCGCTCGATTACGCTGCCAACGCTATTCGCAACATCGCGAAAAGCGGCCGCAAAGTAATGTTCGTAGCTACCAAAAAGCAGGCGCAGGAAATTGTGCAGACCGAGGCCGTTCGCCTCAAGATGCCCTATGTAACTGACCGCTGGCTGGGCGGGATGCTGACGAACTTCGCCACCATCCGCAAGTCGCTGAAGAAAATGGCTACCATCGACAAGATGGTAAAGGAGAACACCGCCTTCGCCGCCCTCGCTAAGCGCGAGAAGCTCATGATGAACCGTGAGCGCGAGAAGCTGGAGCGCGTAATGGGCGGCATCGCCGACCTGAGCCGCCTGCCCGCTGCGCTGTTCGTAGTTGACGTAAAGCGTGAGCACATCGCCGTAAAAGAAGCCCAAAAGCTTGGTATTCCGGTGTTTGCTATCGTGGACACGAACTCGAACCCCGAGCTGGTGCAGTTCCCGATTCCGGCCAACGACGACGCTTCGAAGTCGATTCAGCTCATCATGAACGTGATTGGCAAGGCTATCGAAGATGGCCTGTCGGAGCGCAAAGTTGACAAAGAAGATGCCGACCGCAAGGAAGCCGATGAGGCTGCCATTGCGGAAAAGACCGAGGCTGACACCGAAAGCTAAGCCGCTTTTCTAAGCTTGATGAAAAAGGGAACGGTCGAGGCAAGTGCTTGGCGGTTCCCTTTTTCAGTTTTTGGTCGGTTGTAGAGACGCATACTTGCGTCTTTCGTTCATACCGACTCTTGTATAATATTCAACGCTGAGACGCAAGCATGCGTCTCTACAACTCCCCTCTCCAATGGCCGCTATCACCGCCGCAGACGTAAATAAGCTCCGCACCATGACTGGCGCGGGCATGATGGATTGCAAAAAAGCTCTGACCGAAGCCGACGGCGATTTTGAAGCCGCCCGCGACATTCTGCGTAAGCAGGGCCAGAAAATCGCCGACAAGCGCGCCGACAATGCCACGTCGGAAGGCTTGGTATTGGTGAACGTGAGCGAAGACGGCACCGTTGGCAAACTGGTAGCTCTGGCTTGCGAAACGGAGTCGGTAGCTAAAGTAGCTGATTTCCGCACGCTGGTGCAGCAAATCCTGGACACGGCCGTGAAAACGAACGTGGGCACCAAGGAAGACCTGCTGGCTGCTACGGAGGCCGATGGCCGCACCGTACAGGAGCACATCACCGAGCTGACCGGCAAAATCGGCGAGAAACTCGACCTCACCTACACCACGCTCACCGCTGAGAAAGTGGCTTCGTACATCCACTCGGACAACAAGAAGGGTGTACTCGTAGGCCTGAAAAACGTGGGCGACGCTGATGTTGCTGCCATCGGCCGCGACGTGGCGATGCAAATCGTAGCCATGAAGCCCGTTGCCGTTGACAAAGACGGTGTGGACGCTGGCACGGTAGAACGCGAAATCGAAATCGGCAAAGAGCAGGCGCGTGCCGAAGGCAAGCCCGAGGCTATGCTGGAGAAAATAGCCCAAGGCAAGCTCAATAAGTTCTATAAAGAGAATACCTTGCTGAACCAGGAGTTTGTAAAAGATAACTCGCTGACCATCGCCCAATTGCTCGACAAACAGTCGAAAGGCATGACAGTATCGGACTTCAAGCGCGTAGCAATCGGCGCTTAGTTTTTAAGCTAGAATTATTTCAATAAAAAAGCCCGCTGGCAATGCGCCAGCGGGCTTTTTTATTTATGGATATGAATACTCAAGCTCAATTAACAGAAGACAGAAAATTTGTCTTGCGCGCAGTTATTGAGATGGGCCTGCGTACTGTTGCTATTTGCTACCAGTTAGAAGCCCTGAGATTCTATAACTTACGCTCATAGCTCAGATATTATCAGCTAACAAAAACTATTGGGGCTTTTACACGCTGGTTTCAAAAACTGGCGTTTTTCTCATCCAGCAACTTTGAGGGATTTGATGGGGATGTCCTATGGCAAGAATATCAATTGCTTTGTAAGGAATTCCCCAATACCCATTTGTTATGACAAAGCAATTTTATGAACAGACCTTATACCGCATCGCAGGTAATATAGTAAGTTAATTCTTCTGCATCCACGCCCGCACCCGCGCTTGCGCATTCTCCCGGATGTTGAGGTAGAACAAGTTGTAATCAACAATGTGGTACGACACGCTGAGCGCCTTGCGCCCCGGAATGTGCAGGCGCGGGTAGCCGGAGCGGTGCGGGTCATCGACCCACAGGATGCCATTTTGGCTCTGGGCGGCGGTAAGGTGCGGGTCGAGGCGCTTAAAATTGAGCGGAACGCCGGCGCGATTGAGGGCGGCGGGGGCGTTGGTGGTATCGAGCGTCCAGGTGAGGGGATTGGTCGCGAGCAGGCCGTGGTAGGGTGGGTAGTCGGTGCCGCGCTGGGCGGTATTCCAGGCGATGATGCCACCAGTTTGGAGCGAGTCGCGCAGGGCGGGCAGGTGCTGGTATTCATCCGGCCGGGCTTGGCAACCGATTAAATAGGCCGCGACCAATTGCTTGCGCAATTGCGGGTTATTATCGACCAATTCGTGCAGCAGGCGCGTGGCGTGGTAGCCGCCCTGACTGTGGCCGGCCAGGATGAATGGCCGGCCGTGGTTGTAGTGCGCCAGATAGTATTGAAAAGCCGCTTTTACGTCGGCATATGCCAAGTCGATAGCTGGCTTACTGGCCGGGTGCTCCTTGTCAAAAAACGTGTAGAGCGTAGCCTGCCGGTAGTGCGGCGCGTACAGCCGCCCCACCCCGGCAAAAATGCTGGCTTGGGCGCGGATGCTGGTACGATTGGTGTAGCGGTGCAGCCGACGTAGGTGCATGGGCGCATTCCAACGGCCAAAGCGCCAAAAATACGTGGTCGGATACAGGTAAAATACGTCGGCTACTGTATCGGCGGGTGCGGGGATGGGCAGGCCGGGCGGCGCTTTTTGGGCCGCGTTGGGGTGGCCCGGTATTACGGCCCAACTAGCCGCCTCGGTATAATCGGGCGCTGGGCCGGCAGCCTCCTCCGAAAAGTGCCGAACGGGTCGGATGCTACTCAGGCAGCTACTGAGACTGGCCACTGCGAGCAGCAACCAGCCGATTAGTGGCCGAAAGCCACGCCGCACTCCCCTACTCAAATTGCCGTATCTGCTGCTACCGTTGTGGTCGAGGCAGGCCGAGCCGCTGGTTTGGCGGGGGTCGGTGTGGGCGCCGTTACTGGAGCGGTGGTCGCTGTAGAATCGGTGCGGAACGTGCTGGCAGTCGGCGCGACGGTGGCCGGGACCACGGGCGCGACGCGGATGGTTTCGGGTGAAGCGAGTGGCAAGGTCAATTGCTGAGCTTGGGGGCCGATTTCGGGAGCTACGTGGGTCGAGTCGGCGGCGGTTTGGGTGGTACTGGTCAGGTGCTCATCGGGGCCGCGGTTGCCCAGCGTGAGGTACAGCACCACGGCCAAGAATACCAGCGCGCCGCCAATGGCGAAAATGAGATTAAGCGGGTTACGCTTTTCCAGCATTTCATCTTCGTACCCTTGCTCCTCCGGCGCGGCGTCAGGCGCGGAATGATGGACCAACGCGGGGGCGGCGGCAGCTAGCCAATCGGGTGTTGGCGGGGGCGGCACGGCCGATACCTCGGGCGCAACGGGCTCGATAAGCTCGACGGGCGGAATGTAGGCTGGGGCGGGAGGAGGTACCAGCGTGGCGGGCGCAGCGGCTCCGGTGGCCTCAGCGCCAAATATTAGCTTCTGCTTCAGCGCCTCAAACTCTTGGGGCGTGAGGGTGCCGGCGTCGAGCATTTCCTTGAGCTGCCGCAGGGTAGCGAGGGGCGAGTTGGCGTCGGAGGGATTCATGTGGAAAATAATACTAAGGCTACGCGGTAATCTAGTGGCGGGCAGCTATTTCTTACCGACCGAGCCCGCGCGTTCGCGCCGCCGCTGGAGGCGGGCTTTGTTGAGTTCCAGCTGCTTGGCATTGGTGGCGATTTGGACGCTGTCCTGGTGCATTTGCAGCGCGTTCGAGCGGTTTTTACTCTGCATTTCGTCAATGCGCTTGAGGTTGCTGGCAGTGTTGCTCTGGGCGCTTTGGATGCTTTTGGTCAGCTTATCCTGCTCCTTCTCAACCGCCGATACCTCGCGCTCGGCGTCTTTCACCTGCACTTGGTAGGCATTGGCGCGGGCGGCCACGGCAAATTTCTCCATGATTTTGCGCATACTGGCAAATTCACTCGCATTGCTGCCGGGCGCGAAGTAGGTTTTATCGCCAAAGCCCCCGAAAAAAGCCACTTCCGTGGTCGAGTCATTGATGGCATTCAGGTTGACGTATAAGTCCACGGGCTTGCTCGAAATGCCGGCGCCCGTGGCTTCAGTAGCCGCTAGCTCGTCTTTTTTGCCCTTGATACCCAACGCGGCCAACGCCTTGCTTTTGAATCGGATAGAATACGTATCCTTCATGTATTCCTGCCAATAGTCGCGTGTGGTCTCGACTGAGCCATCGACCTGCACCAGCACAGCATCGCGGTCGCGGCGGTCGCGGGTGGCCGTGCCGTTGGTGACGGTGTAGAGCTGCGCCCAGGCGGGCGCGGCCAGCAACACAAACAGACTTATCAACAGAGTAAGGCGACTTTTCAACATAAAGGGGAAGTGAAGGGCAAAAGGCGTTGTACGCAGATTAGCGCAGGTCGTGGCGGGCAAAGGCTGCACGTAGGTCTTGCTGCATGGCTTCGAAGCGCGCTACGGCAGCATTTATAAACTCATCGTCAAGTATTTGGCGAATTTCCACATCGGCTGAGGCTACACCGCTCAGGTCTAGCTCAGCTACCTTGTAGGTCTGCTCCAGCGGGCCTTGCTCTAGCTTGAGCAGGTACTTGCCATTCCAGGCCAGCAGCGTGATTTTAACTTTCGGGTACGGAATATCGGCAACGTGGCGCATAACAAGCAGCTAATTAACAGGGTGCTATAGAATAGCTACCAGCTTTTCGGCAGTAAACTATAGGCGAAGATAGAGCCCTGCGCGGGGCCGCCGGCCGGTAAGCTGCGCGTTAACTGCCCGCTGCCCGCCTGCGTATCAAAGGCAGGCCGCCCAAGCGGGTGGCGTTCTTTCCACCTTAGCACCCTACGACCATGCCCCAGGGAGATAAAGACAAGTACACGGATAAGCAAAAGCGCCAGGCCGAGCACATTGAGGAAGGCTACGAAAAGCGCGGCGTGCCCGAAGAAGAAGCCGAAGCCCGCGCTTGGGCCACGGTAAACAAACAGGATGGCGGCGGCAAAAAGCCCGGTGGCTCGGGCCGCAAAAAGAGCGAGTAGCAAGCCCGCTCTGTTTTAAGAATACAGTATGCTTGTCATTGCGAGCGCAGCGAAGCAATCCTCCCTTTTGCGTTTACCAGACGTTAGCAAAGGTGAAGGAAAGATTGCTTCGCTGCGCTCGCAATGACAAGCGCGAGCAGTTTTATACTGGCGCCACCGCGCCCGCTTGTAGCTGCTCGTTGGGTTTGAAATAACGTAGGGCCAGCACCAAGCCGGTGAGCAGCAGCCCGCAGCCCAGGCCGATAACTGGGGCGGTGGTGATTTCCAGCAGCCAGCCATTGAGATAGCTGGCGGCCACGGTGCAGAGGTTGACCAGCGCCATGTAGGTCGTGAACTGCGAGCCCTCTATGCGAGGACGGCAATAGGCCATGAGCAGCGGCATGGCGGCCACACTCAGCAGCGGGTCGGCGAGGCCCACCACCACCAGGCCCGTGAAGCTGATAGCTTTGCTGACCCAAAAAGCCGACAAACTATTGAGCAGCAGCAGGAAGCCGGCCATGCCCACCAACACCCAGTATTGCAGGCGGCTTGGCCCGAGGCGGTCGACGAGTACACCGCCGCTCAGCAACACCGCGAAGGACAGCAGGCTACCCCAGGTGCCTTGCAGGATGGATACGTCGGCATCGGGCCAATGCAGGCTATGGATGAGGTGAAACGTGTAGGCGCTGCCAAACAGCGACGCGGCCAGATAGCCTAGTATAATGATGAGGAAGGCCCGCAGGCTGTGCTTCTCCACCATCGCCCGCCACAACTCCCGAAAAAGCCAACTCAAGGACGGGTTTTCGGCTTCGGTAGTAGCCTCCGCAGCGGCAGTTGGTATTGGTCGTTGCCGCTGACCAAAGCGAGGCAGCAGTTGGTCGGTACGCTCTAGCTTGATGAAAAACGTGAGCACCGTGAGCGCCAGCAGCACCCCCGACTGCACCAGCGCCGCCATGCCAAAGCCGCCGTGGTGCAGCAGATACGCAAAGCCCGCCCCGCCCACAGCCCAGCCCAGCAGCGAGCCCGCCCGCATAAAGGCATTGACGCGACCGCGCTCGGCTACCGGCACCACCGAAATGGCAATGGCATCGACACTGGCATCCTGAATAGAAGCAAACACGCTGTGGATGAAGAACAATGCCCCCAGCAACGACAGCTGCCGCACGGGACTACGCACCAGCAAGAGCGAGAGCGACACCAATGCAGCCACCAGCTGCGTGAGCACCACCCACTGCTTGCGGTGCCCAATAACCGACCACTGGTACTTGTCGATGAGCGGCCCCCACACGAACTGAAACGTCCAGGGTAAACCCACAATGGCCGCAAACGACCCTACTTCCTTAGCCGACAGACCCTGCCCGACAAGGAAATTATACACCGCCGTGAGCGCAAAGCCCGACGGAATACCCTGCATCACATACAGGTAGCAGAAGGTGAAATAGCGCAGCGGGGCACTATCGCGGAGAACGAGGGAAGACACAGCAGGTGGAAAAAGAAGTAGCGCAAGCTAAGGCCTACCGCACACCCGTTTACGCTACTTCTCTACTAGCGTCTCGGTTACTTTGCTGAGGTCGGTGCTTACTTTTTGCAAAAAGCCAAGCTGCTCCAGCAACGGGCGGTCGGCGGGGGCGGCGGGCACGGGTGAGCGCACTTCGGCTATAGGAGCCGCCGGCTCGTCGGGGGTAGTGTTGGGGTCGAGGCGGGCGAGGCTGCGCTGCAGGGCAGCCAGGGCGCTGGTGAGCAGGCGGCGGCTTTCGGGCGAGGGCAGCGGGTTGGTGGTGGCCGTGTCTTGCCAGGTGGTGGTGAGGGCGGCGATATTGGACGACAGAATGTGGTTGAGGACCACAAATTGGTGGGTTTCGGCGGGGTGGCGGTACTTGCGCTTGGGCTCGGAAAGCATGCGCTGGAAGGCCGCCGCCAGGTTGGCCGAGGCCACGTACACGTCTTTGCGGCGCAGGCGGTAGGCGGTGGCGGGCACGTCGCGGCCAGCGAGGCGGTCGGCTAGTTGGCGCAGATAAGCGAGGTTGGCGCGTAATGTGGCGGCTAGCAAATCGCGCAGCTGGTCGCTTTCCCAACTCGGAAACAGCAGGTAGCCGACGCTCAGCGCGATGGCGCAGCCGAGCAGCGTATCGGTCACGCGCTCCTCAATAATGCCCACGTAGCCCGACCCCAAAAACGTGAACATGATGAGCAAGTACGCCGTCAGGAAGATTACCGTCACGAGGTATTTGGTGCGCTGAAAGCTGTAGGCTATCACCATAAATACGACCAGGAACGCAAACCGCACGTCGTTGCTATCCACCACTTTCAGGATAATCGCACCCAATATACCGCCCCCCAGCGTGCCGATAATACGCTCGGTATTGCGCTGGCGCGTGAGGCTGAAACCCGGCTTGAGCATGATGGTCACCGTCATCAAAACCCAGTAATTGTGCTGGCCGTGCCAGAATATTTCGGCCAGCACAAAGGCAATGAGGCAGGCCACGGCCATGCGCACCGCGTGCCGGAAAACCGACGATTTCAAGGTCAGGTTCTCGATGAAAGCTTTGAATTGCAGCTCTTGGCGGGCCACGAATTGCAAGTGCGAGGCGGCGCGGCTGGGCTCAATGGGTTGGTCGGCCAGCTGGCTTTCATCGAAGTAGCGGCGCAGGCTGGCGGTGCGCCGGATGAGGTCGCGCAGGTTGACTAATATTTTGCGCAGGGTGCGGGGGTGGGTGCCGGTAGCGGTATCAGTTGGCAAGGCCGCGATGCGGGCTTGCAGGCGGTCCCACTCGGTGGTGCGGTCGGGCGGCGGGCTGCCGAAGGCGCGGTTGGCCATAATGGCGCTGCCCAAATAATCGAGGTCGGTGGCGAGGCGCGTGATAAGCGCGGCAATGTCGCCGAGCACGCCGGTGGCGCCAAAATCGCGCCGTAGGGCTGCGTAGTCGTAGTGCCCGGCCGTGATATGCTCGTAGAGGTCCACGGCCTCCACGAAGGTGAGCACCAGGCGGCGGCTGGCGCTGGTGCTCTCGCTCACGAGCTGGCGCGAGCGAAAAATGACTTCGCGCACGGCTTCCTGCTTTTCATTCACCGTTACCTGCTGCGCCACGAGGCGGCGATAATCTTCCTCCAGGTCAGTCGATTGCTGGTAAAAAGTGGCTTTTAGCTCTAAAAAACCGGCCATGGCGTGCAGACACTCGCCGAGCGACTGTTGGGCGGCGCGATAAGGTAGCACCTGCTGCTGAAGCAGCGCAAGCACCAGGTACCAAGCCCCGCCGAGCAGCAGCAGCAACCCGTGCGGTAGCACCTGATTTGGGGCAATCGGATGGGCCAGGGTTAGGACCATCGCCAGCAGCGTGGCCGAGCCCACCGAGCCCGCCCGTGCGCCCCACACCAGCAGCATAGTGAGCGCAAAGGCCATTCCGACCACCTCCAGGCCCAAAAGCCAGCGGTAGGGTGCCACCAGATTGGTAAGAATGGACACCGCAAATACCAACCCGAGGCTGGCCAGCATACCGTTGCGCTTGTGCTTGGCGGGGCCGGGCGAGTCGGTAACGCTCACGCACACCGCGCCGGTCGAGATGGTAACGCCCGTGGCCAAATCGCCCCACTGCGCGCCCACCAGCGCCGGCAACAGAATGGCCAGCGTGGTGCGCAGCCCATCGGAGAAGTGCTGGCTAAAGAAAAAGTACGATAAATCGCGGCGAGTGACGTGCGGAATCGGGGCGTGCATGGCTAGGCGCAAAGTACGGCCCGCGCCCGGCTGAGTTTACCCATTACGCAAATGGCCGGCGTGCTATGCGCACGCCGGCCATCCGGGTTGTTTTGGCAAAAGCCCAGGTAGCGGAGCCCCGCGCTGGCTTTTAGTGGCGGAATAACAGCTCGCGGTACTTCACCAAGGGCCAGTCTTCGTCGGCTACCAGCAGCTCCAGCTTGTCGGCCGCGCGGCGGATAGTGGCGAATTTCTCCTTGATTTCGTCACAATAGGCCACGGCGCGCTCGCGGGCGTCTTCCAGCTTATTAGCGGCTTTGCGGGCCTCAACCATGGCGTCTACCGTGCTCTTGATGGTCGAGACGTAGCCCGAAATGGCCTTAATCATGTCCACCGTCACCTGGCTGTGCTCATCGTCCAAGCCCAGGTCGCGCAGGCCCTTCACGTTGATAATGAGCTTTGTTTGATAAGCCAGGGCCGTAGGAATGATGTGGTTAACGGCCAAATCGCCTAATACGCGGCTTTCGATTTGAATCTTCTTGGTGTAGTCTTCCAGCAGGATTTCGTGGCGGGCGTGCAGCTCGGTGCCCGACAAAATGCCGTGGCGGCTGAATAGCTCGGCGGCATCCTGGCGCACCAGCGCATCGAGGGCCTGCGGCGTGGTGGGCACGTTGGCGAGGCCGCGGCGGGCGGCTTCGTCCTTCCACTCATCGGAGTAGCCGTTGCCTTCAAAACGAATGGTTTTTGAGCTGATAACGTACTCGCGCAGCACGTCCACAATAGCGACTTCCTTCTTCTTACCCTGGTCGATAAGGGCATCAACCTGGGTTTTGAAGTCGATGAGCTGGTCGGCCACGATGGCATTGAGCGTGGTCATGGCCGACGAGCAGTTGGCCGACGAGCCCACGGCGCGCAGCTCAAACTTGTTGCCGGTAAAGGCGAACGGCGAGGTACGGTTACGGTCGGTGTTATCGAGTAGGATAGCCGGAATCTTATCAATACCCAGCTTCAGGTAGATGTTGTCGCCCTTGTCGAGCGGCAACTGCGCAGTGCGCTCCAACTCGTCGAGCACGCCGTCGAGGGTCGAGCCCAAGAACACCGACATGATGGCAGGCGGCGCTTCGTTGGCCCCGAGGCGGTGGTCGTTGCTGGCCGACGCGATACTGGCGCGCAGCAAATCGCCGTAGCGGTGCACGGCCTTCACGGTCGTGATGAAGAAGGTCAGAAACTGGAGGTTCTCCTTGGGCCGCTTGCCGGGGGCGAACAGGTTCACGCCGGTGTCGGTGCTCATCGCCCAGTTGTTGTGCTTGCCCGAGCCGTTGATACCCGCAAAAGGCTTCTCGTGCAGCAGCACCTTGAAGTTGTGTTTCAGGCCCACGCGGTCCATCAGGTCCATCAGGAGCTGGTTATGGTCCACGGCTAGGTTGGCGTCCTCAAAAGTCGGGGCGCACTCAAACTGGTTAGGTGCCACCTCGTTGTGGCGGGTGCGCAGCGGAATGCCGAGCGCGTTGGCCTCTTCCTCAAACTCCAGCATGAAAGCATGCACGCGGGGCGGAATCGAGCCAAAGTAGTGGTCTTCGAGCTGCTGCCCTTTGGCCGAGGCGTGGCCAAATAGCGTGCGCCCGGTCATCACCAGGTCGGGGCGGGCGTCGTGCAAGGCCTTGTCAACCAGGAAGTATTCCTGCTCGATGCCGAGCGTGGTGTTCACGCGCTGCACGTCTTTGTCGAAATACTGGCACACGTCAACGGCGGCCTTTTCGAGCACGGCCAACGACTTGAGCAACGGCGCTTTGTAGTCGAGCGCCTCGCCGGTGTAAGCCACGAAAATCGTGGGAATACACAGCGTTTTGGCCCCTACCGTCTCCATGATAAAGGCGGGCGAGGTGGGGTCCCAAGCGGTGTAGCCGCGGGCCTCAAAGGTGTTGCGAATACCGCCGTTGGGAAACGACGAGGCGTCGGGCTCCTGCTGCACTAGGGCCGAGCCCTTGAAGTTTTCCAGCGGCTTGCCATCCGAGCTGAGGTCGAAGAACGAGTCGTGCTTTTCGGCGGTGGCACCGGTGAGGGGCTGAAACCAGTGGGTGTAGTGGGTAGCACCCTTGGCCATCGCCCAGGTTTTCATGGCGGAAGCCACGGCATCGGCCACCGAATGCTCTACGGCAACACCTTGCTTGATAGCCGCTTGCAGCTTCTTAAAGTAATCGCCCGACATATTGGCCCGCATAGCCTCCTGGTTGAATACGTTTTGCCCAAACGCCTCCGACCGGCGCTGCTTACCCGGCTTCACCTCTACAGGCTGGCGGTGGTCTACAAGTTCAAGGGCATTAAAGCGAAGAATTGCCATGATGACAGTAAAAAAGTGAAGCTATGTTTTTTAGGCAGCGGTAAAAGTAGAGGTAAAATGGTTTTTTCAAAATACCTCTAAAAAATTTACTCTTTTTTATAAAAAGGGCAGTCAATGCCGTCAGCATCCTCAAAATTTATAGGTACCAGGCACAAAACGGCCTGCTATTAGGCTGTGTATCCTTTCAAATCGAAGCCCACTGGATAATTCAACAACTCGCCAAAAAGCCGCCTTTTTGCCCTTTTCGACTATCCAGAGCCATGACTTGGCTAATAGATGAGCCTACCGCTAGGCTATCACCCCGCCCCCGCTGGAGAGTAAGTGCGCCTGGCCATCTATCGGGCCACCCAAACAAACTCGACGGGCAGTGAGCGCCCCAAAATGAATAAAAACAAGCCCAAAATTTTTCTAAAAAAAGAAAGGCTTGTTGCAAGTAAGCTGGTTTTTATTACTTTTGGATAATTCCTAATCGTGTTCATTATGCCTTCAATTTGCACGTTCTTTCTGCTATTTCATACGCTTTACTAGAATAACCACCTTTCATTTCTAGGGTATTCCGATTTTATTATTGGTTTTTCAGACAAACATCCTTCTTATTAGAAGGCCACGTCTTTTACTGCGCTAAGCCGATTTTTCGTCGGCGCGGCCTCGTTTGCCATCACCCCATCACCAAACGGAATACCCATGAATAAACTACTACCCACGCTGGCGCTGGCGGCCGTGAGTCTGGCGGCCCACGCCCAGACTGACTCTACCGACACTGGCAAACTCACGGTTTCGGGCTACATCGACTCGTACTATCTCACGGCTTTCAATAAGCCCAAATCGGGCAATTTGCTGGGGGTTGACCAGCTGGCTGGGCGTGCGTTTGACCGCCTGCCCGACCAGTTTGCCCTCGGGCTGGTGCAGGCTAAGCTGGCGTATTCCAATCGAAAGTCCGATTTGGTCATCGACCTGACTTTCGGCCCAAATGCCGACCTCGGTAACTTTGGCAACACGACCGGGGCGCTCAACTTGTACCGCCCGGCCTCGCCCTACGTAGCCGCGCTCTACGGCACGTCGGCCGCTATCAAGCAGGCTTACTTCACGTATCGTATTGTGCCTAAGCTGAGTGTGACGGTGGGGCAGTTTGGCACGCACATCGGCTACGAGGTTATTGATGCGCCGGTCAACTACAATTATTCGCTATCCAATCTCTTCAACAACGGGCCTTTTTACCACATCGGCCTCAAGGCGGCCTACGCTTTCAACGACAAAACGTCGCTGATGCTGGGCGTGGTTAACAACTGGGATAACCTGACGGACAACAATAAGCAGAAGTCGCTTATCGGCCAGTTTACTTATAAGCCACTGAGCAACTTGACCTTATACGCCAACTGGATAGGCGGCCACGGCGATGATGCCTACCTCTCGACGCTGGTAGATGCGGGCACACTGCCCACCGCGTGCGACAATTACCAACGCAACCTCTTCGACCTGACGACCAATTTTCAGGTTACGTCGCGGTTTTATTTGGGCCTGAATGCGGCCTACGGCTGGTACAACTTCAAGGATAACGACGCGGAGCAGGCCGTATCTGCGCTTTTTGGCAGCACTTCGCCCGCGTGGGGCGGCGCGGCGCTCTACACCAACTACGCCTTTACCGACGTGCTGGGCCTGGGCTTGCGCTACGAGTACTTCAACGATAAGAACGGGGTACGCTACCTGCACACATCCAGCAACTCACTGACTATCACGGCGCCCATTACGCTGGCGGCGGGCAAGCTTCAGGTAAAGCCGGAGTTTCGCCTCGATGTAGCGCCCAATGCCTACTACGAAAATGCGCAGGGCCTCGGCACCGACCGGCAGTCTACGCTGGGCATGGCTTTTATCTACAAGTATTAGGCTATCGGCCCGGCTGACCACTTTTTAACCACTCACTTATGCGTGCGCTGCTAGCTTTTCTGTGCCTACTGCTGGCTGCGCCGTTGGCTCATAGCCAAGCTTTACCGCTTGATAGCCAGGGCAAAGTAAGCTTCTACGAAGTGGTGCCGGCCGATTCGCTGCGCGCCGGCACGCTCTACGCGCACGCCAAGCGATGGCTGGCGCACCACGGCTACCAAGTAAGTACGGCCGACTCGGCGGCTGGCCGGCTGGTGGCCACCCAGGCACTGGCTATGTACGACCGCGGCTACCTCACCAAAAAGCTGCACGGCAAGGTGCGCTACCAGCTCATGCTGGAAGTCAAAAATGGTCGCTACCGTCTGGAATTCAACAACTTCATTTTTGATTACTACCAGGAGGACCGCGCTTATCGCCTCGTGCCCACCGGCAAGACCAAGCCCTTGGAAGACTCGCTGGCGACCGGCTGGCAAAAGCTCTGGCAGAGCCACCGGCACGACACGCTGCTGGGCATAAATAGCCTGCAAGCCGACCTGAAAACCGCGATGCTTGCGGTCGCCAAGGCTCCGGTCGCTGCACCGCAAGCGCGGTCGGCCACTTGGTAGACTTTCTCCTTTACTCCCCCTATTACTTCTTTATAGTCAAACCCTTACTTCTTTAACATCATGCAAAAACCTAACGTTGTTCCCCTCATCCTGCTGCTGGCGCTCGGGTTACTGGCCGTCTTCATGCCAGCCATTCCGACCAAAATCGTGACGGAAGGCATCAACGCGGGCGATACGGCCTGGATGCTCTGCGCCACGGCCCTCGTGCTGTTTATGACGCCCGGCCTGGCTTTTTTCTACGGCGGCATGGTAAACTCCAAGAACGTGATTTCGACCATGTTGCAGAGCTTCGTGGCGATGGGCATCGTGAGTTTGCTGTGGGTGGTTGTGGGCTTTAGCCTGGCTTTTGGCGACTCCATTGGGGGCTTTATTGGCGACCCGCGCACTTTTTTTCTCTTCAAGGGCGTGCTCGATGGCAAGCCGTGGTCATTGGCGGCTACTATTCCACTGGCGCTGTTCGCGTTTTTCCAGATGAAGTTTGCCATCATCACGCCGGCTCTTATCACGGGCTCGTTTGCCGAGCGCATCAATTTTAAGTCGTATGTGCTTTTTATCGTGCTGTTTAGCTTGGTAGTGTACACGCCGCTGGCCCACTGGACCTGGCACCCCGAGGGCTTCCTGTTCAAACTGGGCGTACTCGACTTTGCTGGGGGCACGGTGGTGCACATGTCGGCGGGCTGGGCCGCGCTGGCCTCGGCCCTCTACCTCAAGCCGCGCAAAACCTACGGCACCGAGCAGGTGCTGCCGCCGGCCAACATTCCGTTTGTGCTGCTGGGCACGGGCCTGCTGTGGTTTGGCTGGTTTGGCTTTAATGCGGGCTCGGCCGTAGCAGCTAGCCCGCTGGCCGTGAGCGCTTTTGCTACTACCAACGTGGCGGCGGCCGCCGCGGGTATCTCCTGGATTCTGTTTGATGTGGCGCGGGGCCGCAAGCTGTCGGCGCTGGGCTTTTGTATCGGGGCCGTGGTAGGGCTGGTGGCCATTACGCCGGCGTCGGGCTTCGTTACGGTGCCGGTGAGCATCTTTATCGGCATCGTGGCCGGGGCTACCAGCAACTTCTTCGCGCACTTGCGCTCGAAGTCGCGCATCGACGACACGCTCGACGTGTTTCCGTGCCACGGCATCGGTGGCATGGTGGGCATGATTATGACGGGCATTTTCGCCAGCAAAGCCGTTAATTCGGCGGCGGTCGATGGCTTGGCCTACGGCGGCACGCACCTGTTTATGATACACATGCTGGCGCTGGTGCTGGTGTCGGCTTTCGCTTTCGGCGGCTCGTTTGCGCTTCTGAAGCTCACCGACCTCATCATTCCGCTGCGCGTATCGGCCGAGGAAGAACTGCTGGGCCTCGATGTGAGCCAACACGAAGAAACGGTGCTCGCCGCCGCTTAATCTAGTAGGCTTCTTCTTAAATTAGAAGGAAGACAAAAGCGTGTCATGCTTCACTGCGTTCAGCATGACACGCTTTTACAAGATTTTTAAGTCTGGTGCCCAAAAAGGGCCCAAAAGGAGAAGGCCGGAGCATTGCTCCGGCCTTCTCCATTTGGGCCCTTTTTGGGCTGAATAGCTCTATATACTCGCGCCCAGCGCGCCATACCCTGCTACAGCAGAATGGCAGCTAGGGCGTAGTCAGCTAGTAGAACGGCGATGATGGAATTGGTAACGGCGGCAGTGCCGGCGGCCCCAACTTCGAGAGCGCCGCCGTGTACCGAGTAGCCTTTGTAGGCCGAGGTGGCGGTAATCAAGAATGCAAACACTACCGATTTTATCAGCGCAAACAGGATGGTATAAGGCTTGAAATCGTAGCGGATGCCCTCGATATAGTCGGCGGCCGGCATGATGCCCGACACCTGCGAGGCCACGTAGCCGCCCAGGATGCTCAGATTCATGGCCAAAATAACCAGCAGCGGAAATACCAGCAGCGCGGCCAGAATACGCGGCAGCACCAGGTAAGAGGCCGAATTGATGCCCATGGCGTCCATAGCCGAAATCTGCTCGGTGATGCGCATGGTGCCCAAGACGCCCGCAATGGACGAGCCCACCTTGCCCGCCAGCACGATGCTGGTGATGGTGGGCGCGAGTTCGAGCACCGTCATTTCGCGCACCATGTAGCCTACCATCGACTGCGGAATGAGCGGGTTGACGAGGTTGTAGGCGATTTGAACGCAGGTTACGGCGCCGATAAACGCCGAGACGAGGGCCACGATAAATACCGAATCGATGCCAATGAGCACGGCTTCCTCCATAGTGCGCCGCCAGATAACGGCAAACCGCTCGGGCCGTGTTACCATCTCAGTCATCAACAACACAAAGCGGCCGAAGGCCGAAACCGGCCGGGGATAACGATACATCTACGTAGATAAACTTACGCCGCAAAGGTACGGCTGGCATAAGCGGGAGGGGTGGCCGGAGGCCAAAGGTTGCAGCGGCAACCAATCGGCCCCCGGCCGCCCCAGGTAGACGGGTGTGGGTTCGCAATACTTTAAGCTCGACGCTCGTAAGACCCTACCCCCGACGCCTCCCCTCTGGGAGAGGGGAGCTGACGACTGCCAACGTTCGCTTGCGTTATGCACCCCTCTCCCAGAGGAGAAGGGCCGGGGGTGGGGTGCTGTGTTAATACAGTACGTCCTCGACGGGCTGCACGGGCTTGGGCAAGTTAGTCTCGTTCAGCATCTGGCGCAGGTCGATTTCAATGCTGCGGCAGATGGCGGACATCGACACGTCATTTTCTTGGTTTTGGAAGGGGTCTTCGCTGTTGTGGCCCACCTTTTCGATGGTGTGGAATACCCAGCTTACCAGCGTGGCGAAGGGTACCATCAGCCAGACGTGAAACGGGCCAAGCGCCACCCGGCTATCGAATTCTTCGACTAGGCCCAGCGGCAGTAGCAGGGCAAACACCATGACAAAAACGTAGCTAAAGAACGCGTATTGGCGCGGAAAAGGCGTATTTTTGATGCGCTCGCAGGCTCCCTGGTGGTTGTTGAGTTCGCGCAGGGTTTCGGCCATCGACACCTCCCGAAACTCGGTCAGCATACCATCGTAGCTCATTTGGCGCAGGTCGTGGCCCTGGCGAATGACGAGTTGGGCGGGCGGGTTGTTGGTCTGGCCCAGGGCGTGGTCGGCGGGGTCGAGCAAGAAAGGCACTACTTCAGCTTGCCAGAGTTCGGCCGTTTGGCGGCGCAGGTGCAGGCGCAGGGCGTTTACCCAGGCTATGTGGCGGTACACGAGCCGGCGGTGGGCCTCCATTTCGGCGCTGTCGTAGCCAAAGTTGTCGTCGGGCGTGCGCACAAAATCGAGTACCCGCCCGGCCCAGGTGCGCGACGAGTTCACGACGGCACCCCACAGCTGCCGCGCCTCCCAAAAACGGGCGTAGGAAGCGTTGCTCTTAAAGCCAATGTAAAAGGCCACTGCCGTGCCCAGCGTAGCCACCGGCTGCCACGGAATATCGAGCCAATGGAAATTGAGCGGCCCGTACATGAGGCCAATCAAAGAGTCGTAGACGGCGAAAAAAAGCAGGGGCCGCCACCCGTATTTGCGCCAGATAAAGCCGGGGCGGAGGTTTTGTTCAATGTGCATAGAGTACTAAGGGGATGGGTAAGCTACGGATGGGCAAGCCGGGCCAGCATCCTGAAACGCGGCTGGCATTCTTTTGGGTTACTACGCAATATGCCGGAGCTGGGCGGCCAAAATCAGGCCTCATTCCAAGCGGCGGGCGCGGGTGTGCGGCGGCTTTTCGTTCTTTGCAGTGCTAATCGACCTATTGCAGTACAAATCTAATTTCATTTTTCCTTCATGAAGGCTATTCTCTTATTCTCGGCGCTTTTGTTGGCCACTACGGCGCCAGCTTTGGCCCAAAAGCCCACTAAGCTCAAGTATCCCAGCGACGACAACAGCCGCGTCTACGACGCCGTGGAGCAGCCCGCCGTGCCCAAAGGCGGCCCGCAGGGCTACGCCGACTACCTGGCCAGCCACCAGAAATACCCCACCGCCGCCATGCAGGCCAAGCAGGAGGGCACCGTAATGGTCACGTTCGTGGTCGAGAAAAGCGGCGGCATCGGCGAGGTCGAAGTGAAACAGCCCGTGGCCCCGCTGCTCGATGCCGAAGCTATGCGCGTGATAAAAGCGGCCCCCAAGTGGACGCCCGCCCACCACAAGGGCAAAGTAGTGCGCCAGCGCGTGACGGTACCCGTGAGCTTTGTGCTGGCCGAGGGCTCGGGTGAGGTGGTCGAAATACCGGCGGCGGGCAGCGCCAAGCCCGGTCAGCCGCTGCCGCCCGGCGCGGTGGAGGCCGCCCCCGGCACTTCGTCGGTGATTGGCACCACGGCTAGCGGCGCATCCATCATCCGGCCCGAAAAGGGGACCCAGCCGGTGGGTGGCACGGCCGCCTTTTTTGCCTGGGTTGCCGCCAACCAGAAGTACCCCGATTTGGCCCGCAAGCGCAAGATTCAGGGCAAGGTACTCGTGGAGTTTATCGTGCAGCCCGATGGCTCACTTACCGATGTGCGCGTGCCCCAAAAACACGGTTCGGGACTGGATGAGGAGGCCATTCGGTTAATTAAGACCGCCCCGAAGTGGGAGCCGGCGCTGTACCAGGGCAAGCCCATCAAGCAAAAGATGGTGCTGCCGATACTGTTTCAGCTGTAAACCGCCCGTAAACCCAAAAAGGCGCCTGTTCTTACTCTGCTACGCGCGGGGCAAGGATGGGCGCTTTTTGGTGCCGCCTAACTAGCTCAACCAAGCATCAAGTAACTACCGGGCTTGTTCGGCTGTTACTATACTACTCTTTTTTCTGCCCCATGTCCTACCTCGAAGTCGCCACCGTTCCCGTCACAGCCCGCATCTGGCCGCACGAACGGCGCTACCGCAATGCCGCGCAGGCCATTGCGCAAGCGCTGTTTGATGCGCTCGACGATGAGCTACAGCCCTACGTGCAGGTGCTGGGCCTGCCGGCTGATGCCAGCCTGCCCATTGTGCAGGAAGTAGGCCCCGATGGGGCGGAGCTGCCCACCGAGCCGCTGGCCGAGGTGGCCGAGCGCGGCCGGCAACTGGTGCTGCTGGGCCAGATACCCATGCCCACCACGCCCCTCGACGACACCATCGACCCCGACGACCTGCACGAGCGCCTCGTGCGCAAGGGCGTACGTCTGGCGCTGGAGCCCGTGCTGGCCGAACTGGCCGAGGCCACCGACTACGAGTATTTCTGCACCTGGCCGATACTGCTCAATGGCTACTTTGTGTGCACCATCTTGCGGGTGCAGCGCAAGCCGCTGCGCGCCTACCCCGCCCTGCACCCCGGCCGCGCCTATACCGATGGCCGCCCCCTACCCCACTCGCTGCTGAACGCCGCTATGGCGCGCTTCAACGAAGAAACCGTGAAGGCCCTCACCGAGCCCGAGCCCGGCGCGGGCCTGCTCTACCGCCCCCGCGACACCGAGGAGCTGCTGCGCGCCGCCGGCCGCAGCCTGCTCGACGCGCCCGCCGTGGCCGTGGGCTCGGCCGACTGGAGCAGTGGCGAGCGCCTCGACTGGGGCAGCAGCACCGGGCCGGGGGCCGAGCGGCTGTTTTACATCATCAATACTATTTCGAGCCTGCGCTACGAGGGGGCCGAGGGCGTGGGCTGCCTGCTGCTGGCCCGCCGCGGCCACCCCAATCTGGAGGAGGTATTTGCCCTCACCTGCCCCGTGGACCTTACCGACTACCGGGCCGTGCGCAAGCTGCTCGAAATGACCACGCCCGGTATTCACCTGCTGGCCGATGCCGACAAGGTGTATGCGCTGGGCCGCGAAGTGGGCCAGTACGACGCTAGCCGCGAAGACCTGTTTGCCTTTCATTTTCTCACCTACTATACCTGGGAGCTGAGCCACGCTGGCCACACGCTGGCGCGCTGCCGCTATGGCCTGCCCGGTCTGGCCCGCCCCCGCCTCAATCGCCTCAGCTTCAAGCGCGAGTACAAACGCACTTTCGGCGTGCCCAAGGCCGAGGAGCTGGAACGGCTGTGGCAAGTAGTGCTCGAAGCCAGCCGCCAGCCCAAGGGCACGCTGCTGGTCATCAGCACCGAGGCCCTGGCCGAGGCCGACCGCCTCAAGCTACAATGCACGCTCATTGAGCCGGTGGTGCTCACGCCCACCATCACGCAGCTCGTTACGGCCATCGACGGGGCCGTGCTGCTCGACCCGCAGGGCTATTGCTATTCCATCGGCGTTATTCTGGATGGTATAGCCAGTAGTGGCCACGGCAACAGCACCCGCGGGGCGCGCTACAACTCGGCCATCCGCTACGTCGAAAGCTCGGACTTCCCCACGCTGGTAGTGGTGGTGAGCGAAGACGGCATGGTGGACGTGATGACCAAAGCCAGCCTGGAAGAAGGCCGGGCGTAGGTGAGTTTTAAGTTCTTTGGCACGGGGCAGCCCCCTGCGCCAAAGAGTTGTTTTGACCATGCCTTACCCCAAAAAGAGACCGCTGACGCTTTAATAGCGTCAGCGGTCTCTTTTTGGGGGGAGCCGTTGCTCAGAATAAAAGATGGAGCCGCAAACAGCCCTAAAAATAGATTAAGACCTTGTGGGGTAGCAAGTTGCCTGCAAACGCCGACTTGTTATCAGTTAAATGACGTTCTGAATTCCACTGGCGAGAGGTTCGTCTTGGTCTTAAACAGCTTGCTGAAAGAGGGTACGTGCTCGAAGCCCAGCTCGTAGGCAATTTCACTCACCGTCAGGGTCGTGGTGGCTAGCTTTTCCTTGGCCTTGGCAATCAGCTGCGTGTGAATGTGCTGCTGGGTATTTTGGCCGGTCAGCAGGCGCAGCAACGTGCTCAGGTACTTGGGAGACAGGTGCAGGCAGTCGGCCACGTACTGCACGGTGGGCAGGCCGCGCTCGCCCAGGTTGTGGCTATTAAAATACGCTTGCAGCAGGGTTTCTACCCGTTCGAGTACCTGGTGGTTGGCTTTTTCGCGGGTGATAAACTGGCGGTGGTAAAATCGGTCGGCGTAGTTGAGCAAGCTCTCTACGTGCGAGACGATGATGGGCTTGCTAAAGCGGTCGATGGTGGCTTGGTACTCCTGGTCGATGGCCCGCACGACGGCCATGATGGTGGCCTCCTCTTTGGCCGACAAAAACAAGGCTTCGTGGAGCGAGTAGTCCCAAAACTCATAGCGCTTGATGGCGCTGGACAGCGGCGTGTTCCAGATAAAATCGGGGTGGATATAGAGTACCCAGCCCGATTTTTCGACCGCCTCGTCTTTGTTCGCCACCGTCATCCCAAACACTTGGCTGGGCGCCATGAAGGACATAATGCCGTCGTTGAAATCGAACGGCTGCTGCCCGTACTTGACGGTCACGTTGCGCATTCGCTTGATGGAAATGGAATAGAAGTCGAACACCATGCTCGCTGGCTCCTCCCCGTCCCGGTGCGGCACGGTGCCCACATCCACCACGCTGAAGAGCGGATGCTGGGGCGGGGGCAGCCGCACGAAATCGTGAAACTCGCTTATCGTTTTGAAGTGCCTCATGCCGGCTCGCTTTCCTGCTTGATTTCCAGCACCAGCTTGCCCCGCACGCGCCGGGTTTCGCTCAAGCGGTGGGCGTCGGCCACCTGCGCCAGCCCAAACACCTGGCTGACCAAAACCGTTACCTGGCCCGCGTCGATGAGCTGGGCCATTTCGGTGAGCCAGTCCTGCCGGGGCTGGTTAGCGGACAGCTCGCCAGTGGCGTTTTTGCGGGCCAGGGCGGCCAGCACGGCCTCGTCGAACGGGAAATCCACGTTGACGCTCACCAGAATGCCACCCTCTTTGAGCACCGCCACCGCTTTGAGGCGCTCGGCGTTGTCGCGCACCGGCGCGGCTTCGAGCACCACGTCCACGTCGCGCACCACGTCTGCCAGCTGCTGGCTCTGGTAATCCACGACCTCATCGGCCCCCAGCTGCTTCACATAGTCCAGGTTACTGGCCGAACAGGTGCCAATAACGTAAGCCCCTTTGGCCTTCGCAAACTGCACTGCGAAGCCCCCCACTCCGCCCGATGCGCCCTGAATGAGCACCCGCTGGCCGGGTCGCACCTGGCCCTGCGCGAAGAGACCCGTCCAAGCCGTGAGGCCAGCCAGCGGCACGCCGGCCGCCTCGTTGAAGCTGAGGGTCTTGGGCTTGTGGGCAAACTGGCTGGCTTTGGCCGCGCAGTATTCGGCGTAGCTGCCATCACCCGGAAAATTAGGCTCGCCATACACGGCATCGCCAGGCTTAAAGTCGGTTACCTCGCTACCGACCTCCTCTACGATGCCGGCCGCATCCCAGCCCGGGGTCATGGGCAGGGTCAGAAATGAGCGCAGTACGTCGTTACCGCCTTCCCGCACCGTACAATCGACGGGGTTTACGCCGCTGGCATACACCTTGATGAGAATTTCATCGGCCGCTGGTACTGGCCGCGCTACTTCTTCTAATTTCAGAGCCTCGGGGCCGCCAAATGCGTGAATTCTTATAGCTTTCATACAGCAGACATTTTTGGTTGGTTGACTTTACAAAAGTCCCCGCCGCCCGCCCAGCCGAGTTTATGCAGAATACCCTTTGTCTTAGCCAAAAAGGCGAAACGAACCAACCGAACCTCCGGGCGCCTTACTGTTTCGCCCTGAACGACCACGTGACCTGAAACACGGCTACCACATCGCCCGCCTCATCGCGCCCGGTGCTGGTGCACACTACGGTGCGGCCCTCGCCCGTAGCGCGGCTTTTGGCCACGGCGGCAGCAATGGCCGCCCCATCGGGGCAGGTGAAGGTGATGAGGCCCACGGCTTTCTTGCTGAACTCGGCCTGCAAACCCACTACCAGCATCGACACCGGCCCGCCGCCCTGCGTATGCAGCATGGCCTGAATACCGCTAGCCAGCTCGGCCGCCATGGCCAGCGCCGCGAAGTAGATGCTGCGAAACGGGTTCTGGGTAAGGTATTTGTAGCGGATGGTAACCGTGGCGGCCTCTGGCGTGAGGGTGGTGAGGCGCAGCCCGGCCAGCCACGCCAGCGGCAGCTTGCGCAGCAGAAACAGCTGCAGCTTCAGCGGGTTGAGCACCTGTTGGCGAAAGGCTTGCTGGGCGGGGGTGTCGGTGAGCATAGGTTTCGGAGGTTAGGCTGCCCGCAGGATTCGCAGGGTTTTCTCACCTAAGGTACCGCGTTGCCGGCGGGCAGCTTCATGCCTTCGCCTAAGAAATAGCCGGGGTGCGGCGGCTGGTTGTAGCCCACGTTTTCGCGGGCCACGCCGAGGCGGTAGGCGCGGTCCTGCATCAGCGTGGGCAGGCGGTGCTGTGTGGGAATGGTGGTGCTGAATATGAGCAGGGCTTGGTTGTCGGTGGTGCGCCAGATTACTTCCTCGCGCCAGTCGCCGAGCAGGTCGGCCGAGAGGCAGGGCGTGGCTTTGGTGCCGTTGCAGGAGGCTGCGCCGAAATCCTTGCCTTCGAGCAGCTTCGTGAGCTGGCCGGCCTGGTAGTCCCATTTTTCGACGCGGGTGTCGTTGAGCAGCTCGCGCAGCAGGTCGCCATCCCACCACAGGCCGAAGTTGACGGAGCGTGGCGAGGGGCCGATTTTCTCGCTCTGGCAGCTCAGCAGGCCCAGTTCAGCTACGTTGGTCCACAGCTCGGCGCCGGGGTGACGCGGGTCGATGTCGGCGGCCATGCCGCGGCCCACGTCCTGGCCGGGCAGCTGGGCCGAGAGAATTTTGCCGGTGCCGGCGGCGTAGAGCGCCGCGCCGGGGCCATTTTCATAGCCCGCTACTTTCTCCTCGTTTTCGTGCACGCCCCAGGCTTCAAGGCCGGGCAGGCCGGGGTCAAAGTCACTCACGTGCAGTGCGTCGCCGTGGCGCAGGCCGGTGCTGTAGAGGCCGGTGCCGTTGTCATCGACCACCATCGAGCCGTACACGATTTCGTCGCGGCCGTCGCCGTCCACGTCGTTCACGCTCAGGCCGTGGTTGCCCATGCCCGAAAAGGGGCTTTTGGCGTCTTTTGAGTCGAACACCCAGCGCGAGGTCAGCTGGCCGCCGCGCCAGTCCCAGGCGGCCAGCACGGTGCGGCCGTAGTAGCCGCGGCACATCACCAGGCTCGGGTGCTGCCCGTCGAGGTAGGCCACGGCCGCCAAAAAGCGGTCCACGCGGTTGCCGTACTGGTCGTTGCCGCCATTGCCGCCCACGCCGCCCCAGGTGCCGATGTCGCCCCGCGCTGGTAGGTAAGGCGCACTGGCCAGCGCCGCGCCGGTCTGGCCGCTGAACACCGTCAGCATCTCCGGCCCGGCCAGGATGCGGCCGTATTTACTGTCGCGGAGGGCAGGTACGCTAGTGCCCGCGCTGGGCACGGTGAGCGAGCGGTAGTCTTTGGTAGCGTCGCCCAGGATTTTGCCCTGGCCATCCACGGTGCCGTCGGCCGTTTTGCAGGCTATTTCGGCCTTGCCATCGCCATCCAGGTCGTAGACCATAAACTGCGTGTAGTGCGCCCCAGCGCGGATATTGCGGCCCAAGTCGATGCGCCACAGCCGGGTGCCATCGAGCTTGTAGGCATCGAGCAGCACCGGGCCAGTAATACCGCTGGAGCCATTGTCGCGGGCGTTGGTGGGCTCCCACTTCAGCACGATTTCGTATTGGCCGTCGCCGTCGAGGTCAGCGGCCGAGGCGTCGTTGGCGGTGTAGGTGTAGGTACTGGTTTCGGGGCCGCTACTCACGGTGCCGCCGGGCGGCGGCTGCAAGGGCACGCGCAGGTAGCCGCTACCCCACATGGCCGCTGTGGCCGAGGCATCAGTGGGGACCGGGTTGGCCGCGCCCGCTACCCGCACGGAGTACGTGGCAGATGATGCTTTTTTGGCGGTTTCATCTACAAAGCAGGTGCCCGCTACGAGTGGCTTCGCATTCAGCTTTTGGGCGGCAGCCGTGCCGGACTGGCGGTACACGTCGAAGGCTGTGCCCGGCGCATCCGTGGCCAGCAAACGCCAGCTCACGAACACCTTACCATCGGCCTGCGCGATGGCGACCACGCCCCGGCCTAGGCGCTCGGGCTGGGCAACGGGGGCAGGAGCCGAACTGCGGGGGCCTGCCCCCAACGACAGCCCGGCAGCCAATAGAAGCAGGGGGAAACGGTAGGAC
>Ga0265780_10002305_pt1 | contig 26029 bp, 22 predicted proteins | sample P1T30metagenome_FD_192432 | JGI IMG/M metagenome (GOLD analysis project Ga0265780, IMG submission 192432) | Plant litter microbial communities from East Loma Ridge, Irvine, California - P1 T30 | ecosystem: Environmental > Terrestrial > Plant litter > Unclassified | place: USA: California...
AGTACATATATTCGCGCATTTTAAACATCTTTCCTTCGGTCTGGGTCGGGATGGGTCCATGATACCTCACTGTCATTCGGCGTTCTGCGGTCTGCTATACGTATCTTAGTCTAGCTAATGTTGAGATTTGCTACCAGTGTTACAGTCTCGCAGCCCCTTCCCATTCTTCATCCTCGCTCCTCACCCCCTGCCACATATCCGCAACCTTCCACAGCCTGTCCCCATCAATACCATCCAACACCGCACCCCTACCATCTCTATACTTCTGATCGTACTCCTCTCCACCTAATTCCAGCACTCCCTCGCTCGCAAACACCACCACTTTGCCTCCTGCAGCCCACGGCTCTCCATGGATGTATCTGATGAAGTGATCCGCCATACCTTGTGCGACACGCCGATTCCGTTCGCTCAGCTGCTCGTTGAAGTGCTGTAGCAGAAACGCCACGTCGAGTTCGTGCGATGCGAGATGTTTGAAATTGCCATCGAAGGGGTTGGACACGTGGAAGTGGTACCGAAAAGCGGACCGGGACGGGATTGATGTCTTCCAGCCTTTCCATGCTCTGCGCACGGGGTCGTGGAAACGAAGTTCCGAAGCCAGACAAAGCAATGCAATTCGTTCCCGTTCGGGTGAGAGTTGTTTGTTGAGTTTGTACGCGGTCAGAAGACGTTGCGTTTCCTTTTCAGTCAGGTGCTTTGAGCACGCAGCTTGCAAACGCTCGAGAACCTGGGGGTGGTCCAGGATCCGCGCTTTCAGCACGGTGCTGTCGTGTGCGGTGTCTCCCGCGACGAATTCCCTGCACCATGCTGGTTTGTGCTCGAGTCGTTTTCCATCGGCCACGACGGTGGGGGTGACGTCTTCGCTGAGGAATTCTCCGTTGATGTGTCCGCAACAATGCGTTGCTAGGGGAAGCTGCTGCGCGAGAGTCTCTGCGTCAGTATCTTTCAGGCGCGTCTTCAGGCTCGCTTTTTCGGTGTGTTGGATGCCTAGATTGGTGGCTTGGTCGTTGTACAGTTGCTGGTGCCACGACGCGTTTCTCGGCTTGCGCAGCGTCACGTCGCCGCTCATGAGGATGACGCGGTCGAAGAGTCCCTGGGCGCCCACGTCGGCGCAGAGCAGTGTCGACAGGGATATCGCGCCCGCTGACTCCCCTGCAGCAAGAATGTTACTTGTATCTCCGCCAAAGCCGGCGATGTGCTTCTTCACCCACCGGAACGCCAACACCTGGTCTTTAAACCCCATATTGCCCCTTGCATCCAGCGCGTCATGAGCTACAAAGCCAAACAGCCCGACGCGATAGTTTATCGAAACGCTAACAATAGGCCTGCCAATCTCGACGCTCCTGTCGACGAACTTTTGCAGATCGTATTGCGGCCAGCTGTTGCTGCCCATACTCAGTCCGCCGCCATGTACCCAAACGAAGACGGGGAGAATACGATATCCCTGGCTGTCCGGTCGGTCCAGAAAAGATGTAGGTGTCGTGACGTTGACGTGCAGGCATTCGAATTCATCCATCTTCTCCGTCTCGCCTTGTCCGTGCTCGCAGGGCAGGGTGACGTCGCCGACGAATGCCAGATCCCAGGTTTGAGCACCGCATTTCTGCGGACACGAAGGGCCGAATTGTGTGGCGTCGAATACGCCGTCCTGGCCTGGAATCAGAGTGTCGTCTGCAATGGAGTCCTGGTAGCGAGCTGGTATCCTCGCGTATTTGAGGTTTCTGAACTGGACTGAGGTAGCGGTAGATTTGCCGCGCAGGGAGTGACCGAGAGTAGGATGCACGAGTGTGTGGTCTGGCGATGCCATGTTCGAGAATCAGCTCGTTCAATTGACTTGTGGGAGTTGCGGTGCGGAACGATGGACCCGAGTTATTTATCAGTCCTCAGCTCGACGATCAGGATATGTAATTTCAGCTGAAGGTTCTTTTTCTGCTGTATAGACCAACGTAAAGGCCAAAGACAGTATGAGCTCGGCCGACACCTGCATGTGCAGGTGTTGTACTATTGTAGTCCCCAGATTCCCCATATGTGTATGCGACGAATGTGGGGGATGTGGGGCTGGGGAAAGCCGCGGCTCTTACAAAGCTCGCGAGAACGGGCTTGACTGCGAACATGAGAAGCTAAATCCATCTGCCATGCATGGGTTGTAATGTAAAGTATTCGTGTGATCAAGCACCTAGTCTGTGGTAGGAAGGAAGAGCTAGCGCAGGGCGAGATTGCGAGATGAGCTTGTTCGGAGGCTCAGCGGACGGTTCCGGGCCGTTGGTAATCCAGGAGCTTCTTGCCTCTTCAGACAATCGGAGACAATAAGTCCCGTGTTCATTTCAACATTTTGAGAGATATGGATGGAGAAGTCATATAAACGTACATGTCATTGGATTTTCGTCTACATCGTCCCAAACATCACACCTGCATCACACCTGCATCACACCGACACCCACTCGTACACCTGTATTGCCTCTTACTCATCTTCCTCATCTTCACTTCCGTCGTCACCGAACTCGACGCCATACTCCGCACACACATCCCATCGATCGCCCTTTGCGCTCTTACTGACGTACTTGGTGAACCTCAAGACACCCTTGTCTCTCAAGTTAATCGCCAGATTGTTCCATGCAGCGGGCTGGCTGAACAAGATGCCATCATCTTCGTCGTCGGCTGCAGACTTGTAGATCGCAGGATCAGCTTTAGCTTTGCGGCGCTGCCCGGCACCAGTTTCCGTGGCGTTATGTGATGTAGGAAGGCTAGGGTGGTCTTCGTCGTCTTCCCCAGCCATGTACATTTCGTAGCCACCAACTTCCTCCTCAGGCTTAGGTTCTGGCTGGGCGGGTGCTTTTCCGTTGGATTTTCCTTTTGCTTTGCTCTTACTGCTGTTGCCGTTCTTCTGTGGCTTCTGCCCCTCTTCTTCTTGCTCTTCGTCTTCGTCGCCCCAGCCTTTGGATGGTGTAATGCCGAGACACACCTCAAGCTGTGGGTCTTCTTCTTCGTATGCAGTTGCAAGGGTGTAGTCTAGACCGCGTCGGAAGCGGCGCGCAAAAATGTTGCTCTTGGTCAGCGTGATACCAGTTGCGAGGGAGATCCACTTGGTGAAAGCTGGATGTGGGAAGAGAACATCGACAAGGTCATCGTAAGGTGTCATGCCGTCATTCTCGGGGTATGGTGTTGTCGGTATGGGCTGAATAGCTTTTCGGTACAAATAGCGATGCTTGTGTGGTGGTCGTGCAACACCAACTTTTGAGTCTTTGTGGTGTGGGTTGGCTGGCAAGGCGGGATTCTTCTCGTGATCCTTGGATTCCAGGTACTCGCGGAGCTTGGTGGAGAACTTTACAGACAAGAAGTCGGCTAGTCGTATTGATGACTCGTCTGAGAAGGTCTTTGAGACTTCCTCGACGGTGTCTGGCGTAAGGTAGTTTGGGTTCATGTACTTGATCAAGAAGTCAATCTCGTTCTCGGTAAGCTCGTCGTCCTCTTGCTTTGCCTGCTCTTCCCAGTCTGGAATATCAACCCACTGCGACTGCGGCTCATCAAACACATCTGCTTTTCCACCTTGCAATTGTGCGAGCGAACTCTTCTCTGCGAGCTTCTCCTCGAGGCCCTCCTCGAAGCCTTCCTCGCCTTCTTGTGGGATGTGGAACCAACCACTAATGGCCATACGAATACGCCCTCCATCTTTCTCCTCCTTTTCTTCCAGACCCCTTCGGTACACTTCTTCAACATCGTGGAAGCTCTCTCCAGGCTGTACTGTGAAGAACGACAACTGATTCCAGGCCGGCGGTATCGATAGCGAGAAGTCTGGCTGAGGGACCTTGACTTCATCACCCTCGGGTGTCGTCAGCTGCTCAGTGGGGTATAATCGCAATGCGCCTCCCCACTCCGCTTTCCACTCGATATCAGGATCCAATAGATACAGAATCCAACTGACGCGGCGACTGCCAATGACGTCATCGTGGCATAGCAAATGGCAGCCTGGTGTATATACATTTACAGCCATGTCCGTCTTCACACCACTCAATGGCCCAGACCCCGTTATGCCAGACAGATATTTGCGAAACGCCGACGAGTATAGCGAATCGCGCAGCGTGAGCAAGCTCGGTAACCGCTTAAGCGCTGAATCATCGAGGCCATCGAGATTGGCCAAATCGCCCGACTGGTGGATCTTGTAGATATCCGTCTCTTTGGGTGTGAAGTGGATGTGCTCGCGAATTTCGTTGCGGACATTGCGGAGGAGCTTATCGTCGATGAGGTTTTGAATTACGGCATGCTTGTAGCTGGTAAACTAGTCAGACATGCCAGTATAATGAAGTAGTGTTTGGAGCATACGGTTGCGACTCTGCGTAGTACTTCGTATAGCCCTCGAGCACCTCGCCATCGAACAAGCCGCCGCGGAAATTCTTATGCGCCTCGTCGTCGGAAATAGCTCTCTTCTTCTTCGGCTGGCCATTGGAAGGCGCGCGATTCTTGCGCTTCGCCATTTTCGTATTCTCTCCTTCGAGACGGATCGTGAAAGGCGGAATGAGGTCTGCTCGCAAGCAGCTTCACAGAGCTATCTATGAACGACAAAAGTTCGCTAGAAATAAAAGTGGGGCTTCACCCGCCTCACACCACCCTGGCGTCACCAGCCTAAAACCTTAATCCTTCCACAACCGAGCTCACCGATGACAGAAGCTTCGCTTGCGGTATCGCGAACTTAATTTCATAATCGCCGTGTTCAAAAGAAAGAATCATGTTCCTGGTCACATGAAGCGAAATAGCATCTGAGAGAGCCCACGTACTCTGGTTGGCTTGGTTTCTGACATGCCGACGTCAGTTCGGATCCATGTTCACCGAACCGGCGGAAGTAATTAGGATGATGAAGCTATTGACGTTGATCATGCAACATCACAGAATGAGGCTGTAGACAGTGAATGTATATCCATTCTGAAAACTGCAAGAGAAGCGTCTGTGTGTACATCAGCAGACACATGGAGTCAAAATAATAGGTTCTGTGTACACAAGTGATTATGCTGTGCTCCCATGACTATCCCCGAAGCCGTAACCATATACGGAATCATCCTGAAAGCGCTCTGAACGTCTTTGAATTGGCTCCGCATTGAAAGGTTTGGCGAAAGGTTAGCTGACCAACAAAACGACAGCAAGCACGATACCGATAAGTAGATCGAAGTCAAGTCTCACAGCATGCTCCATCCTTCCGCTGGATGACCAATAGTACCTATCAACTCTCCTTTTGTGTTGTGTTCCATGCACTCTTCACCTGCATCATCCTAACCTCCCATTCCGATTCCAAGCAAGCGCCGCAAAGACAGTGATCACCGTGACCATATAGGCACCGACCCCAAACGCCCCTTGAACATCATGCTTAAGATACGACCAGAGAATCGCGAACACCAAGCTTGCAAGCACGAAAATCAAAACCATGCCGCTCAATATTCGACCGTCTAGGCCTTCTTGAAAATGCAAGCCCCACCCTTCGACTGGTTTGTTTATTTTTCCATCGAGGGGACCACAGTTCCGTTTAGGTACTTGGTCAAACACTAAGCTTTGTCCGTCGAGTACACATGCTGGCTCAGTGAGCATGTGCATGAGATGATGGGATGCGAAGGGAGGGCAAGTATCTGGAGGACCAGCTGGCATGCATTTATATTCTGCGTCTTTATGAGGCTCCACCATGTTTGCGGGTGGAATGCATTCGCAGTGGTGAGGCGTTGAGGAGGGGCACGATGCACCATCTACGCGAATCTCTGCGCTGCCATCGGCCCAGAGGCGGAACTGCGGTTGTGTCAGTAGAGGCACTCGAACTTTAGCCGGAGAATAGACGTGCTGACCTTCACAAAACTGAGCTCTCGAATGCTTGTGCATGAAAATAAATTGCGAATGCGACCGCGACCGCGGCGCTGGGATAACTGCTCCCTGATGAGGCAGAAAAGCTCTTTGTCGTTGTTGATGTGGTCTATCCGGTCCTGATAACTTACACTACGCGGCGGTAGTAACCGCGCTGCATACATGCCATCATGTGTAAGGTTTGCTGTGTGGAATGATTGACTCCACTAGAAGCGCCTGCCGCCAATCCAGTTCGAGATGTGTGCTGTGGGAGTCCTTGAGAATTGCCTCTTAATCTATTGAACGCGGCCGATGCGCGTCGAGCAAAGTTTCTCGCAAATCTAGGTAGCGGGAATGTGTATTTTGCGTTGTTAGTGCCCGGGCCATGCGGATTGCTGGCGACAATATTGACGCATGATGAAAGCTGCATCCTTGCAATGAGCCTTGGAATTCCGCCTTCCCGAAGTTCGCGAAAATCGCCATGAAACGGCTCACCGCATATCTTCTGATCGTTAGTGTTTGTAACCACTTTATCGTAGACGCTACTGATACATACACACTCCCATCTCAATCGTGTGACCCCCGGCTGTAATGGATGCTCCCGAATGCCCAAAGTGATTGTTATAGTGCTGACAAAGACCCTTAAAAAATTCAGAAAGGAGCTGTACGACGGATAAACATCATTATAGGCTCTCATCGCGAAGATGTATTCATCGTCAGCCATTGTCGGAGGATCGATGGGTCGGAAGGTGTCGACTGCAGGTCCTACAGCCATAGAGTTCTCTGACAGGACATCATCTCCGGAGGCCTCGTAGCGGGAAGAACCAGGCAACTCCGACGGAAGGTCTTGAAGCGCTGGCGAAGAAAAGACTGGTCTATCAAAGGGCTCATCGATACCAGTGCTATGAGTAACACCATGGGGTTCGGGTGGAATAGGATCTAGAATACGGGAACGTCTCCATGGTGACCGGGGGCCGCGCTCAACGGATAGCTCATGATGACCCATCTCTTCATTGTTGGTGACTGCAGTGCGAACTTTTCTCGCACTGGATGGACGGACTGGCGGCACATCCATGGCCAGCGGCATGGTTACACCATGTAGTCGTCGCATATGTACTCTTACTAAAGACGGCCTAGTTAGAGGAACAGATAAACAATTAATGCCCTCTCTGCAAGCCCTGATTTGACCATCATCCTCGATTGGAATACAATTGATGTCGTTATAGAAATGACATACACTTGTAGCATAAAGGAAACAGAAGGAAGTCACTTACGACCATCAGACCGTGAGTATTTCCTGCTACAACCGTGAATCTCACAAACGAATTCCACCTTTTTTTTACCCCTAGCAGTGCATGATGTTTTCAAATGCCTGGTCAAGTTCCCGAAAGCATGATTTCCGGTCAGTACTGTACCACAGCCGTAAGGACACGCAACACTGTCATGATCATTGCCTAATGCCGGTTCCATTGAAGGTGTCGGTTCCTCTCGAGGAGAAATTCCGCTATCTGCGGTAAGCATATACCGTCAAGAATGAGTACACCAAACTCACGAACTGTGGTATGAGTAGGGCTCTTCCTCGGTAGACCTAACAGAACTACTCCAGAGTTCCCTACGATGGTTCGGCGGGGCTATGTGTTATAGAGTGTCTCGTCGCGATATTGAAAGGTGAAAGAAATGAGCATTTTCTAAAAAGTGTGTGACGATTCTGGGGTATATTGGCTGTATGTAACGTGCTTCGTGGAGTGAAAAAGGGTATCGTTGTCCTAAGACTGACGGGCCCAGCCTTGATAGAGACATGCCTCTTTATCGTGTTGCTCGTAATTGCGGCGTGCCAATGATCTTTCTCACTAGGCACCGCCACCACTCAGTAATTTCTCGACCTTCGCATCGATCTTCTTGACATCCTCGCCGACGACTTTCATGTTGTTGTGCATGGTCGTTGTGGCTTTTTCCATATTCTTCTCCACAACAACAAGCTGCTTCTCCCATTTCTTGATCTCCTCTTCCTGCCTTGACTGGCGTGCCTCCAAAGCTGTCAAGACTTCGTCGGCCTGCCACGCGCTCGTATGTACAAGGCGCAGGGTACGCAGGCGCTCCAAGATCAGTGGCAGGACGGGTGAGAGCTTGTCGATCGACGGCAGGGTGCCGTATAGAGCGTTAATCTTCGCCTCCTGATCTGGGTATGCGGACGAACTGCCATCACTCGAAATTGAACTTGCGCGGGCAGCTTCCTCTCGTATTGCCTTGAGTTGGTCGGCATCCGCAGTGAGCTTCCTGATCTGCTGTACCGCACCTTCGAGGTTGTTTGTTGAGGCATCTCCGAGGAGACCGAGCGTCTGCTCCAATGTTTGCAGTGTAGTAAAGACAGGGAACGACGGTCTGTCGCTCAGCTCAGGCATGGTGTTTCCGTTCAAGCCCAGGTTGTTCTCCAACTGCGAGATCCTCTTGTCGAAATCAGCCGCTTGGTTCAGAACGTACTCCAGCTGGTTCCTCTGTATTTGTGTACCGGGCAGGGGTGGCTGCTTCGCGACGACCTTGGTAATCCTCGGGCTTGGATCAAAGGGCTTGTAGTCCTTGAACTTCTGGACTGTCCTGTCGAGCTGTGCCTCGGCGCCCCGAGCACCTCCGCGCCGCATTGTGTATATTGAGTCGACCTTGTTCGAAATGTACTCCATCTGCTGCTTCGGATCAATCTCCTCGATCTGTGACTTGTCTCCCGTCTCGACCCTGCGTTCGTACTCGTTCTCGAGCTCCAACAGCTCTCTCTTCACTCTGTTGAGTTTAGCTTCGAAGCTCTCTTTTTCTTCGTCGCTGTCATCGCCCAGGATCTCGCCTCGTCGCCGTCTAGCTCGGGTGGTTGTGCGATACGACCTGCGCTGGGCAGCAATGTTGTCGGAGAAGTCAACACCTTGTGCGTCTACTCTGGAGGGCTGGAATCGACTGCGGGCTTGGTCGGTCTGGAATCGCTGGCGGTCCAGCGCGGACTCGCCGTCTTCGTCCTCGGAAACGACAGTCGATGCTTGAATTGTCGAGACATCTTCGGCGAGGTCGGGGGTTTCGTAGATGTCGGGCGCGGTGTCAATTCCGGGGAGATTGTCGTATTTGAGCCTCGTTCCTTCGGACATGGTGGCGGGTATGTATCAAGGAGAATGGTGTGTCAGCAGTGGTGAAATGTGAGAGTTGGGAAAGTTTAGCTTGAAGGCGTCCAAAGTGGAAGTCGCGACTGACGCACTTGGTCTGTGCGCTCAGAATCGGGGGCAGCGATGGGGAGCAGAACATTTGTTTGCTTTGATCAAAATTTGTGATTCTCTAGTCCTCTCGCAAAGTCATCTCCCGCCCGTTCAACATCATCACTTTCACTTCACGTCCGCGGCTATCAAATCCACTACCACAACGAATATGCCTGGCGAGAGAAGTGTGTCGTCTTGAACGCGGCCTGATCCGACTGTACTGCAAGGTGTTTTGTTTATGCTTGTACCCTGAATGTTCGGCCACTGGCAGTCTTGCGCTCCTTCTCCTCAGCCTCTGGTCTTGCTCTACGCAACACTACAGACTGTCAGCATGTGTTTTCGCTTGTTAGAACATATCTTCACACACCTTGAAGGAAGTCGGCGGTCCGCTTGCGCATCCTGGAGTGGATAAAGGCCTTGGACGCCTTGATGTGGTAATGGAAGTAGTCACGGAAGGTCTGAATGTGCGAGATGACTTCGTCTCGTCTCTGCTTTGTCAAATGGCGAGGGAACAGGACTGCCAATGTTAGTCTTGAAACACCTCGCCTAGCCCTTGATCTTACCAAAAGTAATGTAGCCGATCTCTCCAGAGGTTGAGTTACTGATGCCCGGGAATCCCTGCAGTTCAAGCGGTGGTTCATTCCTGAACAGCACTTGTGGCGCGTTCTGGATAGCTCTCCGCCTGGCATCAACAAACTCCTGCAAGAATACCTTGCCGAATATCCTGTCGGTCTCTTCACGGAAGACGGTTGAAAAGATGACGGTGACTCGGTCGTGACTGGCCTTTACGTATATAGCTTCCTCCTCTCGGTAGTGAATCGCCCGTGTCTCTCCACCCTCGGCAATACCCTGCGGCGCGGCCTCTGAGGTGTACTTGGATGCTTCCTCCTGCAACTGGTGGAACTCGTCAAAGGCCTGCTCGAAGGGTGCGGCCATGGCATTGCGCTTGAGGAGGGATACGCGTCGGACGAGGTCATCTTTGCCGTCTGCTTGATAATTAGCACCCTGTGGCACTCTAGGATACTATTGATCATACCCTGATCCTCAGGAAGGTTCTCCAAATCCACCTGCACCGAGAAGTCGTATCCCGATTCTGGCTCTACAATGTAGGGTCCATACTCGCGCTCGAGCACTGACTGGGCACCATATTGCACCAATTCCTGGTAGCACTTGATGCGCAACGATACTAGTATCTTCGACTTGCTCTCTGGTGTCGAGATGTGGAATGTGACGCCATCGAAGTCGGAGACGACCTGGTCGATGTTCGCTGCCGCTCCTCTGTGCGCCGTTAGTTAGACATTGGGCGTAGTTTGCGGGGTAATTCGCACCCGTTGACGCGGTCTCGGAGAAGAGACTCGATGAGGACGTTCTGGTAGTCGAGAAGAAGCATGGTGGCTGTATAGCTTCACTGTGTCGGGTGCTTGATATGGCGGGGAGCTGTGGCCTGCTTGGGCGTTGCGGAGGCTCGGGAGTGATGTCTGGTGTGGTGGGTCCGCCGGCAGCAGTAACGTTAGCGCAATTATGCCTGCCAAAAAGTTCGCGAAAAGTTCAGAGCTTCGACGTCGCCGTGTCGCAAACCACCAAGACTTGGACTGTCACGAATATGCGCCTATATATACTGCGCTGAATACCTTCGCTTTTCTCTTCGCTTCTAAAACTCCACCGCTGCGAACAGCGGCGCAAAAATGGTGAGATCGTACACGTGAGTTGCGACAGATACCAGAGCAGAACTGTAGCTGACGTAATTCAGCAAATATGAGCAGACCGATTCTTTCGGAGTGGTCGCGACTGCCACTTCGAACATAGTTTGGACCCCAGAAGGCGCGGCTCAGCCCGGAGTGAATCGACCTGCAGGCGCTGGACACGCATACGCCGCCGCAAACGAAGAAGTTCTGTGCTGGGATGTAAAGAAGGGCGAGCTCTTGAGTCGTTGGCGAGACGCCTCATGTACAGACGAAGTTACTGTCATATGCCGGAGCGAAGTAGACCCAGATGTCTTTGCGGTGGGGTACGCCGATGGCAGCATACGCATCTGGGATGCGCGGACATCGACTGCCATCATAAGCTTCAATGGACACAAATCTGCCGTCACCACTCTAGCATTCGACAAGACTGGAGTGCGGCTAGCAAGCGGCTCAAAAGACACGGACATTGTCATTTGGGATCTGGTCTCGGAAACTGGTCTCTTTAAACTGCGAGGTCACAAGGGTCAGATTACCGGTCTGCACTTCCTGCACCCAGCTAGCGCGGCGCAAGAAGATGAGGAAGATGCGGAGATGGACACGGACCAGGCCTTCCTACTATCCACCAGCAAGGACGCTCTAATCAAGATCTGGGACGTAAATTCCCAGCACTGCATCGAGACACACATCGCACAGACAAATGGAGAGTGTTGGGCGTTAGGCGTATCGCCAGATGGAAGCGGATGTATGACGGCAGGAAATGATGGCGAACTCAAAGTCTGGGCAATCGACCTGCAAGGCCTTAGACAAGCTGCATTGGCCGTTGGCGAAGCTTCAGAACAGCAGTATCTCACGACAAGGGGTATTTTGTACCGCCAAGGAAAAGACCGAACACAAGGCATCGCATTCTACGCGAGATCAGACTACATCGCAGTCCATGGAGCAGAGAAGGCCGTTGAGATCTGGCGGATACGAAGCGAAGAGGAAGTGAGGAAAAGCTTGGCCCGAAAGAGGAGAAGGAAGCGAGAGAAGGCGAAGGGCGAAGCAAATGGCGAAGTGCAGGAGAATGATGAAGCCGACGACAAGATCAACATTGCGGATGCTGAGATCAGCGAGGTCATAGTACCGTACGTGACTGTGCGGACGGCTGGCAAGGTCCGATCAGTGTCGTGGATGCATACCAGGAAAAGCAAGAAGCTGCAATTACTGGTCGGCACCAACAACAATCTCATCGACATATATGAGATACCACAGAAGGGCAAGACGAAGACACAAGAGGCACCAGACTATAATCGAACACTATCAGTGGAGCTCGCAGGTCACAGGAACGATGTTCGCGCTCTCGCCTTGAGTTCCGACGATCGCATGCTGGCATCAGCGTCCAGTGGAAGTCTCAAGATCTGGAATGTACGGACACAAAACTGTCTGCGTACCTTGGAGTGTGGCTATGCACTCTGCTGCGCGTTCCTACCTGGCGACAAAATTGCTGTTGTAGGAACAAAAGATGGCGAAATTGAGCTGTACGACATTGCAGCATCCTCACAACTCGACAAGATCTCGGCGCACGAAGGCGCTGTGTGGACCATGCAAGTCCATCCAGACGGCAAGTCGCTCATCACAGGAAGTGCAGACAAGACAGTCAAGTTCTGGAACTTTGAGATTGTTCAAGAAGAGATACCCGGAACGAAGCGTACCATGCCTCGTCTCAAGCTTGTCCAGTCACGCATCTTGAAGGTCAACGACGACGTGCTAAGCGTCCAGTTCTCACCCGACTCAAGACTTCTCGCGGTCGCAACCCTAGACAACACCGTCAAAGTCTTCTTCGTCGACTCCCTAAAGCTCTTCCTCAACCTCTACGGCCACAAACTCCCCGTCCTCAATATGTCCATATCCAGTGACAGCAAACTCATCGCCACCTGCTCCGCCGACAAGAACGTCCGCATCTGGGGCCTCGACTTCGGTGACTGCCACAAAGCCCTTTTCGGCCACCAAGACAGCATCATGCAAATCGCCTTCATCCCGCACCCCGTCGACGGCGACGAGAAACACATCTTCTTCAGCGCCAGCAAAGACAAGACCGTAAAGTCCTGGGACGCCGACAAATTCGAGCAAATCCAGCGCTTCAAAGGCCACCACGGCGAGATCTGGGCCATGACAGTCGCCCGCACGGGCGACTTCGTCGTCACCGCAAGCCACGACAAGAGCATTCGCATCTGGAGCAAGTCAGACGAGCCCATCTTCCTCGAAGAAGAGCGCGAGCGCGAACTCGAAGAACTCTACGAAAACACCCTTGCCACCTCTCTCGAGAACGAGGAGAACGCAACCGGCGAGCGCCCGGAAGCTGTCGATCCCTCCAAGCAAACCACCGCCACCCTCACCGCCGGCGAGCGCATCCAAGAAGCCCTGAATCTGGGTCTCGTCGACCTCGACACCATGCGCGACTGGGAGATGCAGCGTAGAAGCAATCCGAATATCGCCCCGCCACAGCGGAACCCGCTCTTCATGGCGCTGGGCAATATCTCCGCCGAGCGCCACGTGCTCAACACGCTCTCCAAGATCCCCGCTGCCCAATTGCACGACGCTTTACTCGTGCTGCCCTTCTCCTCGCTCCCCGCGCTCTTCACGTTCCTGGCTATCTGGGTGCGCAAGCAGTGGAACGTCACGCTCACGTGTCGCGTCCTCTTCTTCATGCTCAAGACGCATCAGAAGCAGATTGTATCGAGTCGCGAACTCAAGAGCGTGTTGGAGCACATGCGCGCGGATTTGAGGGCCTCGCTGGGCGGGAATAAGGATTTGATTGGGTTTAATATCGCGGCGGTCAGGTTTGTGGGGGAGAGAGTGGATGAGAGGAGGGTTGTGCGGTGGGAGGATGTAGATAAGGAGGAGGGGAGGGAGAGGCGGAAGAGGGGGTTTGTGGACGTTGCGTAGTGTGGGGTGTTTTGGCGTGGATTCGTGAAGGAAAAGCCTAGGTTGCGTTTAGTTGAGTGTACGAAATCTTACACTTGGGAATCAGTTGTTCTTTTGTCCTTGTTCACGTTTGAACTTCAATCGTGATATGATACATTCCACCTTCATCATACATATACACATCCCACCACCTACCCCATCGCCTTCAAGAAATTCTTCTCCTTGATCTCTGCCCTCCGCTTATCCCTCATCGCTTTTGTCAACTCCCCTCTCGCTTGCGCCGCCTGCACCGCACCCCCAAGACTCCCATCGCCCGCCGGTAGATCCACCGTCTGTTCGTAAACCGGGACCTTGGGCACCAACATCTCGGGATTCAACGCCTGTTCCTTGCGCAATCGCTTCGCGGCCACACGGCGCTGTTTCTTACTCTTCGCTACACACACACATCAGCAAACCAAGCATCAAGGAACCTTGAACCACTCATGGGCGTAGACCACGAGCCGCCGGCCAAGTTTGAAGTGTGCCAAAAAAAAAAACGTACAGAATAAATCCCCCATCCCCACCCCCTCCTTACTCTCCTCCTGCCGCGCCAATATCCCCCACAACCACGCCGGATACTCGTCGTCCGCCCGCGCCACGGGATCCTGCTTGTTCTTCTCAAAATTCAGGCCCTTGAGCGGCGTGCCGGCGGCCACGCTGCTCTTGACCAAGGGCGTGAGTTTCTTCTTCTCGGGCGCGACGCCTTTCGGCGTGAGTGGCGCGCTGAACGGTTGCGCGGCGGACGTGGATGTCGCCGCGGGGGGGCTTGTGGGCGAGGCGGCTTGCGCGGGCGCGGCGTGCAGGCGGGGTGAAGTGTGTAGGAAACGGGTGTGTGTTGTGCGGGCGGCGCGCAGACAGGTGCGGCAGATCATTTTGTGTGGTTGGGGCGCGGCAATTTCGTGTCGTTCGACGTGTCTGCATGTCAAAAGTTTGGCGCGGGATGCACCGCTGCTGCCGAGATGTTTCTCCGCGCCGGCGGCGCTAGGGGAGATCGTGGCCGGGGGTCCGCTGCGGCTGCTGAGCGCGGGTAGATGGGCTCGAAACGGATGCACGGCCACGACGCGTAACGCATAAAGTGGACTATTGCGAGCACATGCCGTCCCTGGTTTTGGGCGATGGCAGGTGGAAGAGGTGTGGGGTGGCACCTTCCGCATTGTCGTTGTCCGCGTGGTGTCAATAGTGGGTGGGTGATTAAGATATGTCGAATTAGTAAGGTGGTCGCATGAAAGACCAAGGCGTCATGTTTGCGCGTCCCGAGGCAGCGATAATCACCGAGGCAATGTTGAATCACCAAGGCAATGTTGCACAGAGTTTGAAGTATGGAGCTTAGATTTGACAATATGTAGATGTGGTCAAGACATTGTAGTACAGACGTCCTCGTAATCTACATAGCCAAAACACAGCTGCAGGGCCTCGCCCCCGACTGGTGAACCCAGCTAACATTTCCAAGACACCGCCGAGACAGGAAATCGTTCGTGAATGAAAGAACGGGATATCATGTACCCCCAAGCCTGATGAGGGGCTTTCCGGAACGCCGTGATTTTCGTTCCGTCAACCAGCTTCAGCAGACAAAATAGGAAAATACATTAGTGGAAAAGACAGAATAGAACGGGATGCCGTTAATATATACAATGAAGTTAGGTGTGTAGACCATCGTCTATGGTATCGAGTAAAATCAAGGAGACCGTGAGTGTAGATGAGCGCGGAAGTTCAGGGAGCGGAACTATATCCAAGCCATGGGTGGTGCTTGTTGTGCGAGGCCAAAGCGGTTGTTGAAAAGCGGCCGGATTTCTGATAGGTATTCGGCGGCGCAGTACGCTGCTAGGTTCTTCGCGCGCATTACGGACATATCCGCCTCGGCTTCAGCGTCACGAATGACACCTCCGAACTCCTCGACGATCTCGTTGAGCTGCTTCAGTTCGCGGCCGAAGGGGTGTGCCTCCTCTGTGATGGTGGCGCTGAACATGTCGACTGAAGAGCGCTGCTCTCGTGAGTTGCGTAGTGATCCTTGGCTGCCGCGAGAGCTGATGTTGTTGAGAGATCTCTTTGCTGCTAGGCGCTCGTGCGCGCGCTTGCTGTGAGAAACGGCTCGCGTTGGGATGGCTGGGATGGGCTCTACGACCTCTTCCTGTACTTTGGAGAGACTGTTGGTTGATGCGGACTTTCGCAGTTGCTTGCCCGGAGGGAAGTACCCAGAGAGGTGGTTTGGTGCCGGTGAGGTGGGCGACGACTCCACGGAAGAGGCATCGGTGAGCGTTGTGTCGCGGGATCCAACGGTAGAAGCGCGAGATCGTCCAGTCGATACGCTGTGGTCCGAGTCGTCCGCCGAAGAGTGGGTAGAGGCAGTCGAAGTAGAGATCTTCCTCATGTTTGAACCTGGTAGGTCCGGAGCGTTGTAGCTGAGCATGTTGGTGGTCGATACCAGAGCCACAGGCAGCGATATCTTTGAACGATCAATCATGGCGGGGTTCTTGACACTCTGGCTCCGGGCTGGTGGTGGCGAAGACGGCACTTCAGTGCGCTGGATGCGCCTAGTGAGAGCGCGAGCGAGAGACATTTCGATGGTTAATTCAGAAAGAATTTAGGATATTGCAGAGAGGGTCCAAGTCCGGGCGGGTAATACAAAGGGCGATGGCAGTTGGCTGCTTGGATGAGCGAGCTGCAAGATTGCGGGGTATGCCTGGGATAAATTGCTCTGGTGTAGGCACGAGGTCTGAAAGGTCCACAGGGGAATGATGCAACAAAGGTCCTCGAGTCTCTTGTCGCACTGCGATGGAAAGGGTGTGAAGATGGATCACGCTGTGCTTCGCAAGGTTGCGTCGGATAAGCGTGCACTTGGTGGTGGCACACAGTCTTACTTCGGGGTTGCACCTGTGATACCGGAGGTCGCAGAAGATGAGCTTGTGGTTCCGGTCCAGGCCGATGCAGTGGCAGCGCAAGTCTGAGATGGTCGGTTGATTTTCTGTTGTTTGCTTGGTGGTGTTGTCGTTGTTGGTCTCGCTGAGCTAGCAGCAAGAGTGAAATGGGACAAAAAAGAGGTTGTGAATTGAAGGTGAATAAGGATCGTCTTTGAAAGAGAGTGGAAGGCCTGCTGTTCGTAAGGAGCGCAAACAACCAGGTCGCGATCAAGGAGGGAGTGTGAATGCTGCGGTAAAGCGAACGGGCGCGTAAGGCCAGAGGAAGGGAGCAAGCCTAATGAAGAGGGCAGCGCTGCGGGAGGAAAAACCAGCACCCCTGGTACGGTAGACTAGGACATGCCGTGTTGACCTGTCTCTCACAGATTGGAAGGCGCGACCAGGGGCCGTCCAGGCACCGCCAGCCACGGGCGAACCAGAGCACGTTGTTTGGACGGGCCATATATTTAGCGGCGTCGAAACATGCACGCTGGGAATAGCCCATGATGCGTTTTCCCACTTGGGCGAATCGGGGAGAGACGCATGGGACTGACTTCGGCGCCAACACGTCGCAGATTTCGACTGGGGACGTTTGCTTTGTGTGCCGCCCAGCAACCTCGGTGCGCTGTTTCAAACACCCAAAGCTTGCCCAGCGGGGCCCTCGCCGTCGCTGCGGGACCGCTCGCTGCAAACACCGGCTTCCACACTGACTGACTGACATCGAAGGACAGCGGCGACTAGAAGCGCTGTCTGACGTCTTCATCCAAGCCATGTCGTCACCTCCACCAGCTCCTCTCCACTGTGGATAAGCTTCCGATCGCCGTCATTGCGCGAACGGCGTCGCCATGATGTGCGTTGAGGCGTCGCTTGCAGCCCGGACTCGTTCTGGACTCGTTGTGGATTTTGGGCCATGGGGTGTTGCGTACCTTGCACTGTGCAGCCGCGCGTGCATGAACCGCTGCTTTTCCCAGCACATGAATCACCAAAGCTTACGGGCGTGGTCAGGGCAATCCTTTGAGTTAGCTGCCTTGCCTAAAATATGTTTCGAAACCGAGCAAGAAGACGCGAGGCGAGGCGGACACATGGTGGTCGTGTGTGGGTGACAAGCCCGTGTCCGGCTGAGTCGTGTTCGGCAGACCCAGTCAGACTCGCCGTCCATCTGCCGGCGCGCTGGCTGCCAGGCCTGGCTGTTCGCTATATGCTCGACAGCATGGACGCAAGAGGAAGCCGATTTATTACCTGTCTGTCATGGACGGATCAGTGTGCGTGCAAGAAATAGAGAGCTTGTCGCAAAGCGCGAGTCTGCTCAATCCGGACAAGATGAAGGGGTGGTCGGAAGTAAGGGAGTGGCACTGAGCCGAAGTTTAGTGAAACATGTGTGTTCAAGGCGAGTAAGTCGACGACTCGCATCATTTATTTGCTACAACGACGACAATGTCGAAAGCACTATTCAAAGCGACAATCTGACCCGATTCTCGCACATGCAATGTGCGATATTGCCCAAGTCGAGCCGTCAACACGAAGCAGCTTCATGGGAAAGCCGATGTGCGTTCGCATTCGAACCTCGCAGCTATCTACGACTTCTCAGCGTATGTAGCACCCGCGGAAGCTATGCAGCGGGAACATCTCGTTTACTGAATACAGTTTGTGCGGATTGGGCACCGACAGGGTATCATCGTTTCACTCCTCCATCGATTCCCAGCCTTTGTCCTCAGCCCCTTCGTCGTCTTCACCATCGTCGCTCTCACCTTCTTCGGTATCCGAGTCCGTGTCTGGCTCGTCCAGCCCCACTAAACGCTCTTTGCCGTCGCCCTTGATCTCGGGGACCTTACTGGCGAAAGCTGCCCGGACCGCTGCGTTCGTGCTGGTATCCCAGATCTGAACAGCTCCTTTGCTGCCTGCAACTGCTAGGCGGAACCCTACTTCCTGATCGGGAGCGAATGTCGTCGAGAAGACTCGTCCGACACCGAGATCGCGGGACACGACCATGCTCGGGCCGCTCGCTTGGATGTTCCAAAGTTTGACTTGCTTATCAGTCGATCCCGTGACCAAGTAGCCGGGGATCACTGGGTTGATATCGAACGAGGATATGGACTCGTCATGAGCCTGAAGTACCCATACAGGCTTGGACGCTGCAGCGTCTGCTGGTGCGTTGCGAGTATCGTGGTAATGTATCATGCCGTTCTCGGTGGCGGCCTAAAACTGTTAACATGTCTCTGTGTAACCTCTTGAGACAGTACTCACGTAGAAATAGTTTGGATCATGCGGATTCCATCGAATAGTCTCCACGTCGCTTTCAACGCCCCATCGCGGTGCTTCCGCATCAGGTGCGCGCATGTCCGCTGCCACGATGGTCCGATCGTAGCTTCCACTCAGTAGAATCGTAGACTCGACGGGATGCCATGCTACAGAGGAAACCTTGTCTGTATGGTACGCGTAGGACTTGGCGGCTTTGGTTGTGTTCAGATCCCAGAGCTTGATCGTCTTGTCCGCGGACGATGAGGCAAGCAGATTCCTGTGGTGACGGTTGGCGGCTAGAGACAAAACGGCGTCGACATGGAAGCCGTCGTTGACCTTCTTGGACTTCTTCTTTTTCTTCTTTGGCTTTCCATTCGCTGCGTCTTCGGCTCCCTGTCCAAGCACAGCGTCTGGGTACATGCTGTCTACAACGTCCAGATTCCATATCTCGATGTCTGGGTCCATTGTGCCAATGGCGACAAAATTGCCTTTGCCGTTGGCTGTCTGCGCAGCCTTTCCAACTGGGAGATCGAGCCACTCTACGGCGAGTGGAATTGCGGGCAACATGATGTCGTGGTGTACATAGAGGTTATCGTCCTCGTCCTCGTAGACGTAAACTTCCAAGTGGGCGACCTCGTCTTCTATCCGCCCCGCCAGCACCAGGTTGTCTGTGGCTAGAATTTGAAGTTCCTCTCGCTCTTCGTCGTCCTCTTCGTCGCCGCCTTGCATCGTAATGTAGGGGTCCTCCTCGTCGTTCTCGTGGAAGACGAGATTTTTCGCATTGCCGAACATGGCCATGGTGTCGCCTGCGTCTTCATCTTGCTCGTCATCGTAGTGTTCGAGGTCATATTCTTTGAGATCGTCGTCGTCGTCCCTGCCACTGGTTAGACTGAAGCCAAACCCTCCAGACGCTGCAGACTCACTCGTCGTCCTTCTTGGCAGATTTTCCTGAACTGCCGTTGCTCTTGCCTTTGGCCTCAGCTTGCGCCTCCTCTAGCTCTTCTTTCGCATCTTCGAGTTGTAGATTCGCAAGTTTCGATATGCGGTCGTACTCGTCCTCGTCGAACTGGTACTTGGTGGGAAATGGCGCCGCGAAGCCACGCGGCACCCACGTTGTGGCTGTGATCATAGACATGGCGTTTGTGTCGAGAAATTGTAGCGTGGTGAGCGCATGCGCCTGTAGTGGGGATGTGAACTTTTATTTTAGCGCCATATTGCTATCGATAGGTACGTAACTTTTGCGGACCACCGAGGACGATCAACCTTCCTCACCCCAGCTCGTCCACCGGCACAACCCACCAAATAATCCACCATGGAACGCGGACACAGCCCGAAACGCCGCAAGCTTGACACGGACGAGTATTCTATCGCGCCGCGACCAAAGTTCCGCAAGCCAAACAACCCCCGCGACTCAGCTGCCTCTCGAGGACAGACCCCACGACACGAAAATGGCTCCAACCCGAACCAGAAGTCCTTTGAAGGGCCGGAGCCTCTTTTGGAGGAGTTTGACTCCATGGCATTGGACCGCGACTGGTATGGCGGCGAAGAGAACGGACACACCTTTGGCGACGACTCACACAACCCGTTTGGCGGTGCTGAGAGCTCATGGCAAGACTCGCAAAGAGAGGCCGCCTTGACAGAGAAGAAGCAGAACAATCGCGCAAGCATGCGGGCGCAGCAGAAACAGAAGGACGTCGATGCGTGGGAAACGAACCGAATGCTGCAGTCGGGGGTTGCGCAGAGGAGGCACTTTGACGATGATTTCAACGACGACGAGGAAAGCACGCGGGTGCATATCCTTGTCCACGACCTCAAGCCGCCGTTTCTGGACGGTAAGACAGTCTTTACCAAGCAGATCGAGCCTGTTCCAGCTGTTCGTGACCCCCAAAGCGACATGGCCGTCTTCAGTCGCAGAGGCAGTCGAGTCGTGAAGGAGAAGAGACAGCAGAAGGAGCGCGCGAAACAAACACAAGAAGCGACCAGTGCCAAAGGAACGACGCTAGGAAACATCATGGGCGTCAGGGATGACGACGGCGACAGCGCGGCCCCGATGCCCGAAGACGGGGAAAAGAAAGGCGGCAGCAAGTTCGCAGAGCATCTCAGCAAGCAGGAAGGAGCTAGCGCATTCAGCAAAAGCAAGTCTCTCCGGGAGCAGAGAGAGTATCTGCCAGCATTCGCGGTGCGCGAGGACCTTTTGCGCGTCATTCGAGACAACCAAGTCATCATCGTGGTTGGTCAGACAGGGTCTGGAAAGACTACGCAGTTGACTCAATTCCTGCACGAAGACGGCTATGCACAGCGCGGTCTGATTGGCTGCACCCAACCACGTCGTGTTGCAGCCATGAGTGTCGCCAAACGTGTTAGTGAGGAGATGCAGGTCCGATTGGGTGGCCTGGTGGGCTATGCTATCCGTTTCGAGGACTGCACTAGCAAAGATACCAAGATTAAGTACATGACTGATGGTGTGTTGCTTCGAGAGTCGTTAGTTGAGCCAGACCTGGACAAATACTCGTGCATCATCATGGACGAGGCTCACGAGAGAGCCTTGAACACGGATGTGCTCATGGGCCTCATCAAAAAGGTCCTAGCTCGAAGAAGAGACCTGAAGCTCATTGTGACTTCTGCGACGATGAACTCTGACCGCTTCTCGCGCTTCTACGGAGGTGCACCAGAGTTCATCATTCCCGGACGTACGTTCCCCGTCGACATTCAGTACTCGCGATCACCTTGCGAAGATTACGTGGACAGTGCAGTCAAGCAGGTACTAGCCATTCACGTCTCGCAGGGGCCTGGCGATATCCTGGTCTTCATGACAGGACAAGAAGATATTGAAATCACTTGCGAGCTGGTTGCTGAGCGACTGAAGCTTCTCAATGATCCTCCGAAACTCAGCATCTTACCCATTTACAGTCAGATGCCAGCAGACTTACAAGCCAAGATCTTCGACCGAGCTGCGCCTGGCGTGCGTAAGGTCATTGTGGCTACGAATATCGCAGAGACAAGTTTGACAGTCGACGGTATCATGTATGTCGTCGACTCGGGCTTCTCTAAGCTCAAGGTGTACAATCCCAAGATGGGCATGGATACCCTTCAGATAACACCAATCTCTCAAGCCAACGCCTCTCAGCGCGCAGGTCGTGCCGGGCGGACAGGTCCTGGAAAGTGCTTCCATCTCTACACTGAACGAGCTTTCCGCGACGAATTCTACATCCAGACAATCCCCGAGATCCAGCGTACTAATCTAGCCAACACTGTCCTTCTCCTCAAGTCTCTCGGCGTCAAAGACCTCCTTGACTTCGACTTCATGGACCCCCCTCCCCAAGACACAATCACCACCTCCCTCTTCGACCTCTGGGCCCTGGGCGCCCTCGACAACATCGGCGACCTGACCCCCCTCGGCCGCACAATGACCGCCTTCCCCATGGACCCGTCCCTCGCCAAACTCATCATCACCGCCGTCTACTATGCCTGCAGCGAAGAAATGCTCACCATTGTCGCCATGCTCTCCGTCCCCAGCGTCTTCTACCGCCCCAAAGAGCGCCAAGAAGAATCCGACGCCGCGCGCGAGAAGTTCTTCGTCCCCGAGTCCGACCACCTCACACTATTACATGTATACACGCAGTGGAAAGTCAACCACTACTCGGACGGCTGGTGCGTGCGCCACTTCCTGCACCCGAAAGCGCTGCGGCGCGCCAAGGAAATCCGCGACCAGATCCGCGACATCATGGAGAAGCAGAAAATGGCGCTCGTCAGCTGCGGCACCGACTGGGACGTCATCCGCAAGTGCATCTGCAGCGGGTACTACCACCAGGCCGCCAAAGTAAAGGGCATCGGCGAATACATCAACCTCCGCACCAGCGTCACCATCCAGCTGCACCCCACCTCCGCGCTGTATGGTCTGGGCTATCTCCCGGATTACGTCGTTTATCACGAGCTTATTCTCACGTCCAAGGAGTACATGTCGTGCGTCACGAGCGTGGATCCGCATTGGTTGGCGGACCTCGGCGCGGTGTTTTACTCAGTGAAGGAGAAGGGGTATTCGGCGCGGGATAAGCGCGTTACCGAGGTGGAGTTTAATCGCAAGGCGGAGCTCGAGGCAAAGATGGCGGAGGATAAGGCGCGGGAGGAGCGCAGGATTGTAGAGGAGGAGAGCGGGCCGTTGATCAAGAAGGCTGTGCTGGGCAGGAAGAAGGAGGAGGAGGATGGGGTGGTCAAGAGGCCGGTTATTGGGAAGTCCAAGTTTAGGAGACGGTGAGGGAAATGGTTGGTGGTTGGGGATTATATGATTCTGGATTAGATATCTACCGTCTTGCAGCTTCCGAGCTTGTATACACACACAGCCCCATGCACATGCACATGCAATCCCCCGATAAAAATAAACGTACAAATGCCTCCCTCCCACGCCCCCTCCCAGAGGCGCCGTATATCCAAAAGACAAAGCGAAAGACACGCCACTCCAATGCGCGCTAGAAATGCATCAAAAACTCCCATGCAAAATACCAAACCCCTACCCCACAAAAAGCCAAGTTCCCACGCTTCACATAAAACTCATCTTAACCTCCTTCTCCTCGCCGAACTCGTCTTCAAATTCGTCCGCCCACGCATTATGCATCGGCTCGCCTCCCACGCCGCTCAACGGCGCCGTCTTGGCCGTCAACAATGGCGGCCGCTCAGGCAGCGCCGGCTCGCTCCACGCCGGGGTTGTATCCGCCAGCGACACCCTACTCGGCGTGCCCGCCCACGGGGAACTCGCGCCACTCCTCGGCAGCGGAGACTTCGCGATCGCCGCAGGCGGCGTGGGTTCGGCGAACGACGTATCGAACGTCATTTCGACTTCGCCCGCATCGCCCTCGTCGTACTCTTCGAAGCTTTTCTTCGCTGCGTCGTGCGGATGTGTTCCGTTAGTTTTGGACTCTGGCGCTGCAACGCCGACATGGTCGTTGTAGCTCTTCGTTTGTCTGAGGGGGGATTGTGGCGGGAGGTCGATTTTCATGGGAGGCAGGGTGCTCTTGATCTCTTTGATTTCAAAGTCGCGCTCGTCGGCGTCGTAGGGCTTGCTGTCGACAGATAGCGCGGCGACTTCGCGGCGGATAGCGTCGATGTCGAACATAATATTCGTCTCTGCGATCTTGGCTGGGTCGGCGTCCTGGTCGATTTTGACATGTTTCTGGGAAGTTTCGTCGTAGACTTCCCATTCTTTCTTGTCTGCTTTTTTGCGCTTCCACCAGCTAATTTTGCTGCCTTTCTTCTCTTTCTCAACAGCTTTCTTTTCGAGCTCTTTGCGCGCTTCCTCGATTTCGCTGATTAGTTCGCGTTGGCGTTGTTCGTGGTTTTCGGGATCGGGGTCCTCTATTTCTGTGAACTCGTCGGATTCGACTTCCCAGCCGACTTCTCGTAGGAGCTTGGGCATTGCGGTACGATAGGCCATGTGGCCTGGTACGAGTTCGGTGACGTTGACGTTCTCAATGGTGGGCACTTGCACTTGCCCCAAACCTGCGACACGCATCACACCACCAGAAGTGGCACGGAAGAGGTATCCTACATGCCACGTTAGATTTGAGGCTTCCAGAAGGAATGATTTACTTACCCAAGATCCAGTCATTCGTGGCATAGCCATTGACGAACCGTCCAGGAACAATTGAGCGTGCTTTGATGTACTCATCATTCTTGGCAACGACCGGTGTGCCGAACAGATACACATTTTGTACCAGACCAAATGCACCACGATTGGCAAGCTCTTTGAGGCATGAGAAGATGACTCTTGCGCCGAGCGAGAAGCCTACAAGAGTAATAGGCCGTGTGCCGAGATTGCGGTCAATGAGCGAGTCGGCTAGGACAAGTCCTGCCATGTCTGCTCTAGCTTGGGAGACAACCCATGGATTGTCGATTAGGTAGGAAAGTTTGGTCAGCGCAAGAGGAAGGGTCATGGCAGCCATGAGCGTCGTGAGGATGGTACTGGCCAGTACTTGTTGAAGGCCTTGGGTGAGAGCCTACTTGTTTGTTAGCACTGATGCAACAGCCTATGTATTGAGTACACGCACCTCAGTTGCGAGAATATTGATGGTGTCACCCATACTCCTCAGCATCTCCGGCTCCCAGAGCACCGAGTATATGTCTCCCATGATGGGATCGACCGTACTGTACGGTAACCGCACGTCGTCGACTTTGCCATTCATCCACCCCGCAAGGGTGATGATTAGGTTTGTCCTCTTGTTGTTATGCAAGGGTCGGTATTCGAACGTTTTGACGTTGCCCGTTCGTCTGTTTGCAGCCCTGACACCCACTGTGGCTCCAGTGACGACACCTGTCGTTGTGACCACAGCGGCCCCTCCAGCACCTGCAAGAAATCCACTGGTTCCTGCTACACCGATGGTTGTGAATCCTGCTGCAAGACCAGCTCCAATGAGGGGAGCCAATAAGCCGGCGGACAGACCAATGACCAGTCCACCACCAACTGTAGCAATGCCCATGAATGCCAGACGCTTATTGCGCGCTCTCTTGGCACGACTCTTCATGTGGTCCTCCTCGTTCCAGTTCTCCTTGTCTGCCTGCTCCTGCATCTCCAAAGCATCTGTGACTCGTTTCTCGAACCGGCAAATCTCCAGCCAGTCCACACTTAGATATTTCCCGACCTGTTCGAAGAGTTCTCGTGACCGCGAATCGTAGACTCCGTCTGTGATGAGAACGAGGAATAAGTCGCACATTACAGTCCATCTTAGATCGATGTCGAGGCTCTTGCTTTCGGGTAGTTGTGATGGAGATTTGACATCTGGGTATTCGAATCCTCCTTCTTGTTCTTCATATGGCGGAGGCGATTTGACTGTATCGTCGAAGCTCAAAACTGATGAAGACTTGTGCTTCTCATCTTTTGAATCAGGCCTCGGAGACGATATGGAAGGTCTGGCGGAATCCGCATCGGTCTGTGAGTCTACCTCCTCTACTACCGGATTCTTGACACGGGCGTTCTGCATCAGCGCCGGGACGAGATCCGCCGGAACAACACCATGATCTGACAACTGCTCGATCATGACCTGCTCAGACGTCGTGATGTCCATATGACCATAGAGTCTGACCATCATTTTCTGCGCCCACATCTTGGTAGTTTCTTGTTGCAAATCCAGAGCTTTCTTAGTATTCCGGTTCCGGTCCATTTTATTGAACTTCCTCTCCATTTCCACCATTGCTAGTCGCACCAGTCCGACGTATGCGACACGCTGGCCTTCGG